>Ga0268262_10000866_pt1 | contig 39233 bp, 34 predicted proteins | sample TergutNc150P3_FD_190354 | JGI IMG/M metagenome (GOLD analysis project Ga0268262, IMG submission 190354) | Nasutitermes corniger P3 segment gut microbial community from laboratory colony in Florida, USA - Nc150 P3 (SPAdes) (version 2) | ecosystem: Host-associated > Arthropoda: Insects >...
CGGCTTTCCAGCGGATAACCGTACCTTTACGGCTTGGCGAATATGAATAGGGAAGCCCATTGGGTTGAATTTCCTTGGCGGGGCTTTCCGCTACTCCGATTTTATAACGCTGCGTGTAGACTTTTCCGTCAAGATGAACATAAGCTTCGCACCACTCGGAAAGCGCGTTTACGACAGAGACGCCGACACCGTGCAAACCGCCTGAAACCTTGTACGATTTTTTGTCAAATTTGCCGCCGGCGTGCAGCTTTGTCATGACCAGTTCCAGGGCGCTGACATGCTCGGTGGGATGAATATCCACAGGGATACCGCGGCCATTGTCCTCGACCCTGACTATATCATTTCCTTCCAGAACAACAAGGATGTTGGTACAGAAGCCCTGCATAGCCTCATCTACAGAATTATCTACAACCTCAAAAACCAGATGATGAAGGCCGTCAATTCCCGTCGTCCCGATGTACATACCCGGACGTTTGCGAACCGCCTCCAGCCCTTTTAAAATGGTAATATTTTGTGCAGAATAGCCATTTGTATCACTCATTTAATCAGTATACAAATTTTTGGGTATATAGTAAATACGATGTTGTTTTTATACTTAAAGATAAATAATTAAGACACAACCAAAAATCAATTTATGGAAAGAAAGTTTATTCATTGCTAAAGTTCATTTTTTAATACTTTTTTATCAAACTCGATAATATGATTTTTAACAACTTGTTCTATACCTTTCAAAATAGATTTATGCATATCCTTCACCGCTTCCGTTGGGTAACAGGTTTTTGAGAAAAGTTCGGCTGGGTCTATTTTAAGCGCATGGGCTATTTTTTCCAGTACTTTATCCGAAGGGAACTTTTTTTCCAGCTCTATCATTGCAACATAAGCAGTAGCAATATTGGCGGCTTCCGCAAGTTTAGCCTGAGAGAGACCAAGTACATACCTGCGTTCCCGAATATTCAATGCCAAAATATGCCGTAAATTTGATTTCATTATCCTAATTATTAGTTAATAAATTCAATTTTATTAATTAAATCACCATTGACAATTAACTATAGGTGAGTTATACTCTCCCAAGAATAATTATAAAGGAGACCTATTATGCGAAAAATTATAATACTTTCTTTATTGGTGTTTGTTACTCTATTTATTTGTTCCGCCTGCGCCGGAGGACCACAAGATAAGCGGAAATCTGATTCGGCAGGTAATTTAAAAATAGACAACCAGTCCGGCGTAGAACTGGCGATTTATGTAAACAAACTCTACAAAAAGACCATTAAAACAGGAGAACAGCTTTCTATTCTGGTCGATAATGTTGAAACTGCAGGTACGATAGTAGAGGTTGAGTTCTTTTACCGAAGTAAACTAACTGATCTTACAAGCTATCCTACCAATCAGGATGCCAGATATATTAGTTTCCCAAAAACAGTAAACCCCTTAGGCGATCCCACTCCAATAGTTCCTATAAACATCCGGGCTCTTTCGTCTGAGGATTTATCCAATAATGCGGGAATTAATTCCGTACTGGTAAAATTCAGTTACAATGATTTCCCGCGGGTTATTTCATCGGTTTCCGTTTTTACCGGCTCACAGGCTATCCAAACTCCAATTGTCAGGCTTGATAACGGACAGGCCAAGTTTGTCCCGATGCCGGTAGGTTATAATTCAATTTCATTGGAATATGTAGTAGGCGGCAGGACTATCCAGCGGAAAGTCTATCCTGAAACCCAAACACAAAGGAATGACAGAAGATTTGCCGTCTATGTCCCTTCCGGCGCTGCGGAGACTGAACATGTGATTCCCCTGATCAGTGATATTTACAATGTAACATTTGTTTCCAATAATCCGGCGACTCGCGGCACACTTAGGGTAAAAAACCAAAGCAGTTCGCAGGTAAATATAAGAATAGGCGGTGGAACAAAATCAGCGGAAGAACCCATTAACGGAGCAGACAGCGTGGTATTGAATGAATGGCCGCGCAGGGATTTTTTAATTCCCGCCGGCAATTATTTTCTACGCGCGGTAAACGCAGCCGCCGGAGGCGTTTATACCGAGATTGCCAGAATTGATGACATAAATATTGAACCGGGAATGATCTACTATTGGTTTATTCAAGATCAAAGTAGTTCTCTAAAAACAGGAATAAATATGTCCGTTTCTCAGCAGATTAATAACTGGTTTCAGGATTGGACAATTAACACATCACCGGCAAGCGCAAAAATAACCCTGCGTATAACATCAACAACAAATGACGTAAATGATACCCGCCGTGAAATCGGGGTTACAGACAGGAACGGACAGCTTGTTCGGCGTGACATTGACATAGGAGACCTTATCCGCGGGTTACGCACCGATAATGCGAAGAAGGTTACTTTAACCTTAATAGCTGAAAAAGAGGGATACAGTTCTGTCTCTCAATCAATAAGCGCATACAATTTGTTGGCGATAGGAAAAGACTTCAGACCCGATCTTTTTTCTCTGGAAAAAATTGATGAATCAGCAAACGTAGAATTAGTTATCGGTGACCCAAAGATACGGTAACAATTGTTCCCGCCGCTGCCATGCGGCGGGATATTTTTACTTGAGGTTCTATGCGGCGTATATCCCTATTTTTGGTAGCAGTATCACTTCTCTCTTGTGTTTCACCACCCAAGACTAACAACGAATCAGTAAAACCGTCTGTTTTCGCACATGTCATTTTTTTTAATTATTCCAGAGAAGATATTTATTTACATTTAATGGAGAGAGGAAAATCCGAGGTAAATATCGGAAGCATCAACATTGATGAATACGGACGATTAAATCGAGTGGATTCATTAATTCATTCCGGTAAAAGCGCTGAATTTATCATACCACCCGGTTACTATACCATTGTTCCAAAGAAGGATTTATACGGCCGCCAGGATGCTGACTTTAATATGTATGATGAATTCCGTTTTTTTCCTTCAGAAGAACCATACATTATTCACTTGTTTCCAAAGCACAAACAAATTACCACTGCCGTTATAATACCCAGTAACTCTCAAATAAACAGTCAAAATTCCCTTTTTCCTTCTTTTGATATTCAATTCAGCGATGAAATGATTAAGCCCCTTGTAGAGCAAAATATTGCACTCATTGATGAAAATGAAAAACCGATAAAGATTAATATACAATGGCATAATAATTACAAATTAACAATTCATCCCCAAGAACAACTTCAACCGTCTACCCATTATTCTGTTCTGGTAGAAAATGGAGCCCGTAATGTTGAGTGTGAACAAATAATAGAAACCGCAGTGTATTCATTTACAACCGGAAATATTGTTGATTCTGTATCCCCGTTTGATACTGCTACTGTAAAGTACACTTATATCTCCGGTAATATCCGGATTGACTGGAGTTTACCGTCCGGCGCAAAGGGCTCTGAAATACATATCCCGGGTAACCCGCCCGAAGAGCTTTATGCAAAAACTAACTATATTTTTTCAAGTGATGCAATAGAACAAATAGAATATAAAATCGTTCCCTATGGAATGATAAATGAAAAGAAAGTATATAATCAGGCGGATCAACGCCGTTCATATACAAAAATTCCCCGACTTTATTTTTACGGCATTACCCACACTGTTATCACTAATACCGTTGACAGTCTGGAATTTCGTTTTATTTTTAACGATCCCCTAAAAATCACCCCTGATTTTCAATTTATTTTAAAAAACAAACTTGGGGGCGCTAATTTGGCAGTATTAAACGCACAGAATAATTTTACATACAAAATCAATAACCCGACATTTATACCGGATGAAGAAATTACATATATTCTTACAATTGATAATAGTACGGTAGATTATACTTTTACAATAAAACGTCCTTCTGACAGTGAATTTTATGAAGCATTTGAAAAAAAGGTCATCAAAGATATGGAAACGATAGCTCAAAAATTCATTGCCATTGACAGAAGATCATTTACCATGAGCGGTGAATTGGTAAAAGACGTTCTTTTTTATAACGAAAAAAGAACCTTGCTTATATCTATTTACAATGAATACACCGGTTATGCTTATCCAAGTGCGTATAACATTGAAAGTTATAAAAAGAGAGTGCAAAGCAACGAAGTTTTTTCCAGAATACAAAATTTATATAATGAACGGCTTAACCTTTTGGTTGAAAATTTAATAGTCAGCGCCGCAAGCGGCTATAATACCGCAGAAGCTCGAATAACAAATACAAAGAATTGGCTTGATAATATATTAAGTAGTTTTGAAACCTACGCCCCCTGGCTTGCGATAAAAGACAAAAAAAATATAAAAGCGGCTATTGATAGGGTAAATAATAAATACACAAAATATGCCGCGCCATTCTTTTGGGGCATAGGCACAAGCGTCGGTTCGTCATTTACAACTCCCTGGGCGATAGGGACTATTCAACTCGACATTTCGCCATTTTCCTATACTATTCTTGAATTTGGCTGTGATTTTGGATTAATCCACGGCTATGAGCGTAAAGATATTGAATATTATTCATTGTATCCATTCGGACACTTGGTTTTTTCCCCGAATATAAAAAAATATGAATATCGAGAACCTTTTATTCTATATGCCGGAATTGGCGGCGGCGCAATGTTATCCTCATATAAAACTGCAACAGAAAATAATTCTCTTATCACTCCGGCCGTCGACCTGACTGCAGGTTTCTATCTTGGCTCGGATCACCACTGCTTTCACGTGTCTTATACATTAAGAACGACATTCAGCGTGTTCAACCACAAGGCTGCTATTGGTTATACATACCGTTTTTAGGAGTATCACATGAAGAAAATCATATATTGTTTTTTAATTGTATTGCTTTTTACACTTATTGCCTGTTCCGCCCCTCTTGAAGGTGTTGGCGTAAAACCGGCAGCCATAAAAAATGTTAATTTAAGCGAGGAAGACGGTTCATTAACTATTACATGGTCTGAGATAGAACTTGCGGATCATTATAAAGTATTTTTAAATACCAGTGAAATTATCCCAATTGAACCGTATGCGGCTGCAAAAGGTACGTCAATAACCATACCCAATCTTCTGAATGATGTTACATACTATGTGTGGGTTGTTCCATCCAATAACCAGGGCGGACAAATTCCCAAAATGGTATTTACAAAAATTATACCGCTTTCCGTGCCACAGGAAGTAACTTCTGAAAAAACCGCCGGCGATACAATTAAAATAAACTGGCAATCCGTTGCTTTAGCTGATGAATACGAAGTGTTTTATAAAACAAACCCGGCCGCGCCCACCGTATCCGATACGCCCAATCAAACCGTTTCTGTCAATTCTGCAGTATTGAGCGGTCTTGATCAACCTGATTATTATATATGGATTAAAGCAAAAAACAGCCGTGGTAAATCCGCTTTTAGCGATATGATACAAAACAGTTTTATTGTCTCAAACTTTAAGGTATCCGCTATTACCGAAAGCGGAATCAACCTTGAATGGAAAGCCATGAATGGGGCAAGCGGCTATAATGTATACCGATCCACTGACGAGAATGGAAACTACAGTAAGATACATACAGGCAACGATATAAAATTTATTGATACCGATATTACCAGATTTACTGCCTATTACTACAAAGTCAGCGCCACAATAGGCAATGTTGAAGCTATACAATCAAACCCTGTTTCCGCGGTTTATGGTATTTTAGTCCCCGGCAGCAGAGTTGCCGCAAAACTGGCATGGCTGCAAAACAATGCTGTAAGCAACACTTTGTATGGCATTGAGGTAACTGACAATGAAGATTTAGTTCCGCAAAAACTTTCATACACAGGTAAAAGCAGTATAGTCATCATCATGAACGGCATTGAAGCAGTACGTACAATCACTCTTTCTGCCGCCGGAAGTCTTTTTACTATTGATTCAAACGTTACCCTGATACTTGATAACAACATTACCCTGAACGGCAGAAGCGGCAATACAGCTGCTCTTATAACAATAAATCAGGGCGGTACAATGGTAATGAATACCGGCTCAAAAATCACCGGCAACTCCAACGCTACTGCCTCCGGTAATGGCGGTGGGGTTTATGTAGCAGGAACCTTTACCATGAATGGCGGAGAAATCTCAGGTAATACTATATCTCCCAATGGGCGTTTTGGCGGTGGAGTTTATGTATTAGGAACCTTTACAATGAACGGTGGAAAGATATCCGGCAATTCCATTAATAACTCAAGCTCCTACACTGGCGGAGGCGGGGTTTGTGTTTTTGACGGAACATTTTACATGAATGGAGGAGAAATATCCGCCAATTCTGTTTCTGCTTCTTCCAACTATGCAGCATACGGCGGCGGGGTTTATGTATCTTCTTCAAAAAATGGTTTCATCATGAGCGGCGGTGTTATTTACGGCAGTAATGCTGCAACAACGAGCCTTAGAAATACCGCAAAAACCGAAGGAGCGGCATTGTATAAAAGCGGACTTGCCGTATATGGCACATACAGCGTAAACATCTTTTACAAATCAGGTGATTTAACAACTAACAATAACACTATACGGATTGTAAACGGAAATTTACAGACAAATTAGAACTTAACTCATGCCCGGGTATCGTATTGTTCTTGTTGCATTACAGTTACACCGAATGCAACATCGCTTCCCGTAAAATAGCATTCATACGTGTCTGATAACCTTTTCCCTCACCTTGCAGCCATTCAATGATATCTGCGTCAAGACGGACATTTACTGTTTTTTTGATAGGCTTATAATTTTTCATCCACACCCCTTAATGGGCTGCTTTTAATTGTTCCCCCACAACTTATCTTTCCCCACTCCCGTTGCAATCAATACATCCGCTGTTTCTTGTTCGCTCAATTTATCAATGTTGCCGTGGGTTTTGAATTCTTCAATGCCTTTCAACACCGCGTCGAAACGCCGTTTGTTGATTTTGTTCCTAATCGTAAAGATAAGGCAGATTGTAAGAAGCGTAAACGGGATGATAACAAACATCCACTTTATGCCCAATACAACATTGCTCTGAGCGTATGAGGCGGGGTCGAAATTATCCGTGCTGGCTTTTAAGACCGAGTATTCGTTCTGATCAAAACCAAGCGCTTGAAGACCAAATCCCATTAAAAGAACAGCGACGCCGCTTGCAAATTTGCGAAGGAAGGTCGTCACTCCGCTGTAAATGCCTTCGCGCCGAAGGCCGGTGCGTATTTCGTCAATGTCATAAATGTCCGTAAGCATTGACCACGTTGAAAGTTGGCCGGAAGAAGTACCTATGGCGATCAGTACGGCAAGTACGCAAAGCGTCGCGACATGGACGTTTGAATTCAACCAGATGAAACTAAGTGTTGAAACTATCCATACGGGTATGCCGATTAACAGGGGAAATGCCTTGCCTTTTTTCTTTGCAATCGCGCCCATTACGGTAATCAAAAGCATAGAACAGACAAGAAGCAGACCGACAACAAGTTCGTAATTTTTATATTGCAGGACAACTATATCAATATAGAAAATAAAAAGCGCCAGTACTAAATCGACGGCAATTTGAAAAGAAAGAAATATCCCCAAAAAATTTTTGTAGGCTTTATTTTCAAAAACAGACAGCCAGTACTTGAGCGTGATTTTTTCCGGTTCAGGCAGATCTTTCTTTTCCCTTGTTCCAAGAAAAGTAATAAGCCAGCTTAACGCGAAAAGCGCGCCGAATATAAGAGCCATGACAAGGTAGCCGGGTATCTGCTTCGACCCGATTTGTTCGCCGCCTATCAATTTAATAATTATACTGGGTATGACAGCGGACAAAAGCGAAGCTGCGCCGGATAAAACCATCCTAATCGTAGTAAAACTTGTACGCTCGTTGTAATCGGATGTCATGTCAGACAGAATAGCGTTATACGGAACCATAACGATAGTAAACGCCGTCCCAAAAAACATATAGGCAAATGTATAATAAGCTATCTTGGCAGTTATGCCTTCAATGCCAAAGGAATAAAAAAGCATGACAAATGACAAATAGACCGGTATTATCCCTATCAGAAAATATAACCTTCGCCTCCCGAATCTTGATCGCGTTTTATCGGATATTCTTCCGACAATCGGGTCTGTAACGGCATCCCATAATTTTCCGATAAAAATAATGATTGTAGTTGCGACAACAGGAAGCCCCTCAACCAATACCAAAAAATTCATGAACAGCAGACTGAAGATCATAAAAGCGCCGCCGCCATAAATATCACCGCTGGCGTAACTAATCTTGCTTAGAAGCAGATTTGATTTTAATTTGTCTTTCATAAAGAATAATTATATCATAAATTCAAGCTATAGAATATTAATTAACCACCTGATTCCGGTAGAAAAACGGAAGCCCGCATAAAAATCAGATTTAAAATCGAAGTCGCTATTATCATTAATATACGACTGCCACGCGGCTTCAATGTAAGGGGCAATCTCTCCTTTTTGGGTCTTGATAATAAAAGGCGCGGCGGTTAAACCTACGGTTCCAAGCCAACTTGTTCCGCCGGAATAATGGCGCTGATGACCGTCAATGGTAAGAGACGCGTCCCCAAAACTGAGCACAGGACCGGCAAAGACTCTAAATTTATAATTAGCTCCCAGGGATAATGTTATGGGCAGGCGAAAAACTCCAAGAGCTCCGTCATATTCCGGTCTTAATTCAAGGCCAATAACCATTCGTTTTCCAAGTGAATAGGCATCCACGCTAAAACATAGCTGAGAAGTAAAACCGCGAAACAAGTCTCCCTCATTAATAAACCCGTTCCAGCTTGGCGCAAAAGCAACGCCCGCTAAAAGACGGGATTCGCCGCTTCCCGAATTGGAAGAAACCGCCGTTTTTCTCGTACCGTTTTGTCTGCTTCTCTTTCTGGCCGCGCCTGAATTTCCTGCCATTGAAGTATTATCAAATATCAAATTGGACGGTATTTCCGGAAAAGCGCGGCCTGCGCCGGCATAAGAATTTGCCCAGTATTTTTCATCAAGACTTGAATAAATTACCCCTGTCTTATCCCCACTGGAAGCAGAATGAATAAAGCGGCGTTCTCCAAGATACAGACCGACATGAGTTATAGCGCCCGATCTACCGGTTTTAAAAAATAGAAAATCGCCCGGCTGCGCTTCATCAAGAGTTGTTCTCTCCGCCCATGAAAAAAGCCCGGATGCCGATCTTGGCAGGGCAACCCCCAATGCGTCCATGAAACTAAGGCAGATGAAGCCTGAACAATCCAGCCCCTTAGAAGTCATCCCGCCGTAACGATAAGGAGTACCCTCGTATTTTTTTGACGCTTCTATCACTCTTTGCCGCGCTTCGATATAAGCCTTTGCCCTTTCTTCCGGCGAGGCTGTCGCTTTAGGCGCGAGAGCATAGCCACTTTCAAGGGGCGCGGCAATAGCATTAACCGAGATAAAGATGAGTAATATTGAAAAGACAACTCTCATTATTTATTTATCGGCAGAAAAGTATTAAAACCATATTTCAAAGTGGTGGCAAGATGTATGCCTAAAGATTGCAATTCGGTATAGCCGAATTGCAGGAACCCACAGAAGATGTTTTTCCATCACGCGCGGCTGTCCGCCTGGACTCAAGTATTTTATTTGGCATACATCTTAATCGCACATTTAAAAGAGGTGATAGACAACTTACCCCATATCTAGCGTAGGTGTTGCACATAACGACACTACGCTAAACTGGTGACAGACACAGTTGCGCTGCTGCATAACGTTCCGGCGGTAAGTGACGTTTTTTTGCGCCCGATAAGGAAAACGCGAAGTGTTCTTACTGGCGCAAAAAAATGTGGCGAAGCAAAATGCCACAAAGGACGCAAGCTCCGACTGCGTTTTTGCGTAGCTCGGGCCGTCGTTAGGCGACGAAGCGCATACAGACCTGTTATGCGAAGTATGGGCGTACACTATAAATCAAATAATTTTATTTTAAAACGCCGATTGCTAATAAAAAATCCATTGGTACACCAAGTAAAGCATGCATAATTATAACAGCACTAGTATTCCTAGTTTTATTATAAACAAATGGAATTGATAATAATATTGGCAAAAATATTAATACTGGTAATTCCATATAAAAATGGAAAACCCCATGTAATAATCCATTTATTATCCATGTTTTTTTTCTAAAAATAATCTCTTGTCTCGGATAAAGATAACCTCTCCATAAAATTTCTTCACCAACATAATTAAAAAACCAAAAAATAGGCATAAATAAAAGAAAAAATAATTCATATCCTTTTAATGGTTTTAATGCAATTGGCGAAATATTTTTAATACTGTCAAGATTAAATGAAGGTAACAAATATAAAACTATTATTATTAATCCAGTAATAATTATAGCAACAAATAAACTCCCAAATATCCAGAATAAATCTTTTACCCTCAATCTTTTAATATTTAATCTTTTTTTTATATTTTGCCAATTAATTATTAATTTATCATGTTTTAATAATATTATTGTAGTAACAAAAATAGGGATAAAAAGCGAAAATGAAAGAACAATTTGTGATATAATGAATGGATTAACATTAATTTGTTTTACTATAAATGGAATTAAATATTTGGTATCAAATGCAAATATTACGCCTAAAACAAAAAATAATAAAAATGATGTCCAAAAACCAATTGGTTCTATTTTTTGTTCAATGTTGTTCATTTCAGAATCCCTTAAAGTAGTTTTTTCTAAATGTTCTATATCATTAGCAGATTTTAATACTTCCAATCTGATCTCAGAAATAAATTCTATGTCCCTTTCGGTAGCTTTTCTATAAACATATTTTTCCATGTATTTATGCGTTATGCCATTAAATAACCCATTATACAAATTAAACTTATCAATACCATAAATACTATTGATAATATCGTTATAATTTTTTTGTGGGAATATTTTATTGAAATACTTAATATTCCAATAAATAGTAATACATATATTATCGCTTCTGGATAACCTAAAATTTGATACATATACGGTACTTTTGTGTAAATGTATGCATCAAATGATCCCATTGTCGGACCAATGGTTGATAATAATGATAGCCCAATAATTATTAGCCCCAATTTTAACAAGCCTTTCTTTTCCTCAAAAAATATTTTCCGAAAAGGTAAAAAAATCAGTGCCAATATTATTCCGCGAAATACCTGCAAAATAGGACCTAATGCGACAATAGGCGTATCTATAGGAAGCATTAGTGATGATATTGTTTCTGTGAGATATAATTCCTTATAATTCATTACTACAACTGCAAATATTCCTGCAATAAAATATGCTATTGTATGAGCATATATGATTTGCCAAAAATACCGTACATTAATTTTCTTTTCCATTATTTCATCCTCCTTATAATGTTAACTCACATAATATTTTAATTATGTGATATTTCCTTTAAGCGATTTTTAACGTCTTTATTAGTTGGATAAAGCAACAAAGCTTTTTCAAACCATGACTTGGCATCATTCGGTTTATTCTCTTTTTGATAAACAACCCCCAAAGCATAATAAACTTTAAAACAAACATCTTTCGGCATATATTCGTTATCATTATTCAATATATCTTCAAGACGTTGTTTGGCTTTAGTCAAATTACGAAATGGCGGGTTTGGGAACGCATACATGGCAGCAAGTAAATATTTAGCCGCAGCATTATGCGGATCAAGACTAATGGCCTTATTTGCGTTATCGATGAAGCGTTGTCCATTCTTTACTTGATAGCCAAATCCCTTTAAATCACAAAGCAGGGAAATACTTTCCGCCAGAACATAGTACCCTTCCGAAGTTGGTTGTTTTCCGAGAGCCAATTTTGAATAAGATTCACCGCGTTCATAATGGGTAACGGCGTCGGTATTTTTCCCTTCCCGTTGGTATGCTTGCCCCATTAAGTTTTCACATTTTGCAAAAATGATGTACCTTTCAACTTCTGAAGCGATGTTTTCGGCTTGTTGTTTCACAGAGGTATAAATGGATAAATTTTCACCGCCGGATAATTGCTGTTCGTATACCGCGTCGCGTAACGGAATAAACCATTCCGGCGCTTCAGCCCATAGTTTGCAAGTAATAAGTAACAATAAACAGACACTGTACTTTTTCTTGTTTTTCATTTTCATGCTCCTTTATAATTTGATATAATAAAAATAGCCGTTAATATTCAGCCAAACAATGAAACTTAGGTAATGGAACCGACAACTTAGTCCTAATTTCCGGCAGGTCAGTAAAAATGAACTTGAGTAACCGCAAAATAAAAATTAAAATCTGAAATATGAAAATTACCATCAACATTGACGACCGATATACAGAGACCGAAATTGCGGTCAACTGTAACCGCGTAAGTGATGATATTGATAAATTGCTTGCCGCTATACGATTGTTGGACATGAAACTCACCGAGCGTAAAGACTGGTGGCAGCATATCCTTGAAGCCTCTGATGTAATTTATATTGACAATGTTGATAAACACACGTTTCTGTATACATCAAATGGTGTATATGAAAGTTCCCTTAAATTATACGAACTGGAAGCAAAACTTGCCGACCGTGATTTTATACGGGTAAACAAGAACAGTCTTTTTAATATTAAACATATACATTCAATTGAGCCTAATTTTGATCGCAGACTTATCTTATCAATGATAGGCGGCAGTAAACTTATCGTATCACGTCAATATGCCGTGGTGGTAAAAGAAAAATTGGAGGCTTATTATGATTGAAAAAAAATTATTACGGCTCTTGCAATAGAATTAACTCGAAGATTTATGATCATTTTTTCATTAACGATAATCACCATTAGTATTATGGAAATGTTAATTGGACTTAATGGACAAGATATGCGTGATGTATCAACTTTGTTTTTAATAAACAATGGATTGCGGTATAACACAATTTCACAATTAGCAGGGTTTTCTTTAATACTATCCTTTTTTTTCATATTATTGTTTCCTGAATATATTCAAACAAACATAAATTATTTATTTCGAGGCTTTTTATTATTGCTTGCAACTCTGGTTACCGCTTCAATTTTTGCGATAATATTCAATTGGTTTCCTCATGATAATATTCAGGCGTGGATTAACTTCGTACTTTGTACAATTTTTTGCTTCGTTATCTGTTTCGCTTTAACACTGTTAAAATTTAAGTTGGAAGGTAAAAAGTATGCCAAATTATTGGCAGATTATAAAGCGAAGCGTAATATTTAAAACGATAATTATTTTCCGACTCAATTCAATATCGTATTACACATAACGTTCTGGCTGTTTACGAAGTTGGCGACGGCATATAAGGACTTTGCGAAGCAAAGATCGCTGCCGCCAATGTGTCGTAAAGAGGCGTGGGAGCCTTTATGCGACCTAGCCGAATGTAGGCCGAGGCACTTTTAGCGCCGATGCGCATACAGACCTGTTATGTGCAGTAATTTTTGCAATATTATTTTACATCATCTTTATTTGGATCATTTTCTGTCAATCTAGATATTATATATCCTTTTAGTCTTTCATCAGCATCTAACCCTTCTTCTGAAAATGCAGTAGAAATATATGATGTAATAGTAATACCGATAGGTAGAATCAATGAAATGAAAATACGTCCTATAAATGAAATATTTATATCCGTGAAAGAGAAAAAAGATAAAAATATTAACCAAAATATCAAAAAAGAAAATGGGTCTGTGTAGCCAAGAAATGTTTTAAAAACAACTTTTGTTCCGGTTTCTTTTTTATAAATAATTCCCAAGGCCCTATTGGTATAACTGCGTCTTATGCCAAGATCCCATCCTGGGTAATAATAAACACCAAAAAAAGGGCCTATAAACCAAATGCAATATCGTTCATAATTGCAAAATAGAACGAAAAAACTATCTGAAAATCTCTTTAAATTCAGAATACATTCTTGTTTTGGTCTATCAATGAGTAATTCCAATTCTCTTTCCTTCTCGATAACCTACCTATTATTATATTTTGTAAAGCATTTGTCAATATTATAACTACATTTGTTTAAATATATTACTCATTCCAACACATTCAAAAGGTACGCATAACGTTCCGGCTGTATGCGACGTTTTTTGTGCGCAATAAAGGAATTGCGAAGCAATTCCAGCGCACAAAAAATGTGGCGTAGAAAAAACGCACAAAGGGCGAAAGGCCGACTGCGTTTTTTAGTAGCCCGAGCCGCCGAAAGGCGGCGAAGCGCACACAGACCTGTTATGTGCAAGTTTTTTGGGAGAAATATTGTATGAAAATATATGAAAAATAAGGATTTTATTAAAAAAGGCAGTTGACATTCCCAAAAAATATATTATTATAAAAATATAGACTTTTTGGAGGAAAAATGACTTTTAAAGGAACAATTAAGATAGAACATGAAGAAGAATGGGTTGTTGCAACCTGTCTTGAAAATAATATAGCCTCACAAGGTAAAACAATAGATGAAGCAATTAATAACCTGAAAGAAGCAATAACATTATATTATGAAGATGAGTCAAATAAAGAAGAATTAGATTTTCTTCAAAATGAACAGGTTCTTATAACAAGATTGGAAATGGCAATATAATGTCTAATAAATACCCTATTCTCAGACCAAATGATATTATTTCAGCATTATCGAAAAAAGGTTTATGTACAAAAGTCAAAAAGGAAGCCATGTAAAATATTCTAATGGAAATCGTATAGTAATTATTCCAAAACATGATACTGTAGCGAGAGGAACATTAAAAAGTATATTACTTCAAGCAGGAATAGAATTAGAAGATTTTTTGAAATTATTATAGAAAATAATTATTTTAAAAATGTAAAAAGCAAAAAACCTGCACATAACAGGTCGGTAAGTGTACGCCGCCTAACGACGGCTAGGCTACGCAAAATGCCAGTCAGGGCTTGCGCCCCTTTGTGGCATTTTGCTCCGCTACATATTTTTGCGCCCGTAAAAACGCTGCGCGTTTTTCCTTATCGGGCGCAAAAAAACGTCACTTACCGCCGGAACGTTATGTACAGTACTGCCGTACTTTATTTTCTACATACACAAACCAATACATCAATATCTATATTATTTCCAAGTTCTTTTGATTTTCCACAAAATGCAATATTTAATCCTGTTTCATTTATTTCTTTAGTCAATTCTTCTATCGTAAACAATACCCAATAACATTTACTATCAGAATATGGATAAAATTTCTTTCCTTCTGTATATTGTTTATAATTATTTTTTACAAATTCATAATCATGTGTAGAAAAGCATAATATTCCGTCCTTTTTTAAGACTCTTTTATTTTCTATTAATATTTTTATCCTATTTTCCTTTGTATATATATTTCCATATGTTTGAGCCCAGATTATTGAATGGTCAAAATATTCATCTCCAAATTCTAAATCTATTCCATTGCATAATTTATAGTTAATTTCCAACTTTTCTTTTTGCGCTTCTTCCTTTGCAATTTCAATTTCTTTTTCAGAAATATCTATTCCAAAAATCTTATAGCCAAGTTTTGCCAAGGCCATTGCTTCCCGCCCAGTACCACAACCAATATCTAGTACATTACCTTTATTCTTTTTAAAATATTTTCCAACAATAATATTTTCCCAATCTCTAAGTCCTAAATTATTTCGATCAAACATTTCTTTTATGTAAATATCTTCAAAAAATGACTTTTAACAATATCACTATTTTTTTGCATATATTTTCCTTGCATATGAACCTTTAGTTCGTATACATCGTAAATCTATAGTATATATGAATATTATCTTTCTTGGTAACAGTGTCAACAACATATAGGGGATATATTCCAAAAATAAACACTAAAAAAAATCCCTCACTAGGTAATAGCCGGAATACGCAAAGCCCTGCCGGGGGCGCACGGTGTGGATCGCAATAATGCCACGCCAAAGCGTGCGTCCATAAAGGCCACAGCCGTCTAGTCCCCCGGCAGGGCTTTGCGTATTCCGGCTTTTATTTAAATGCAGATTAATTTTATCAGTTTGAATTTTAAGAAACTAAATGATTTACATTGCCATTAATTCGGCATGCTCGCCATGAACGCCGACCAGTTCACGATTAACAGGGTCAACCATGAGATCCATAAATTCCAACGGTACTACGCCGAGGAGGGGTTTCCCGCCTGGTAAAACTACGGCATTTACCACGGCAAAACGGTCTTTCCATTGAATATGTACAGGATCGGTTACTTTACATTCCGTTTTTTCGCCGCCGACAAGGTTTATATTACGTGTTTTCACTACCGATAAGCCTAATTGTTTGAATATTTCTTCATTGATTACCAATGTTGTGGCTCCGGTATCGACTATCGCGTTGAGTGCTACGGAACGGATATTGTTTTCGGTGATATGCCCTGCGTGAGCAAGACCCATATCCATTACGTTTTTAACGGTTATTTCCGCAAATACGTTTACCATGGTTTGATTGTTTATCCTTGCTTTATTTTATATCATAGGCAATTAAAAAAACAAGATGCAAATTGGCGCATTTTTAGCATTACCCAAGTATACCAAATCTCAACCCGGTACTCGAAAGCAAATCATCAACACTTGTACAGCCAAATTTCTCCGCGGACATTATTACCAATTTACCGCAAGTCATTGCGTCGTCAAGCGCGTTGTGAGCGTCGTAGACAATACCGAAATTTTTTGCCAATGCGGTTAAGGCGTGAGACCTTAAATGCGGCCAGGTGCGGCGGGAAAGATTGCAGGTGCAGAAATACGGCAGCGCGGGGATTTCAAGTTCATACCAATCAAGAACGGCATAAAGTACGCCCATGTCAAAAGAGGCATTATGCGCCGCCAACGGCAAATCGTCGATGAACGGTTTTATTTCGCTGTCCCAAATATCTTTAAACTTTGGCGCGTCTCTTACATCATCAACAGTTAACCCGTGAATCATCGTAAAATCAGGACGAATATAAAGACTAGGCGGACGTATCAGAGAGTAATATGTGTCAGCCGCCTTCCCGTCCAGAAATTTAACCAATCCAACAGAACACGCGCTTTCCTGAGATTTCTTGGCAGTCTCAAAATCTATCGACACAAAGTCCATACAAGTTTTAATTATAACCTAATAAACAGTTTTAAACAAAAAAAGCGGCTATCCGGCGTAGCTGGATTGCCCAGACTGGAAAAAAGTTTCTTAATTTGCTACATTTTAGCTATGGGACAGATTTGTGTCTTTGTAAACCAAAAAGGCGGCGTTGGAAAAACTACCTCGGCAATAAATATTGGGGCGTACCTCGCGGATGCCGGAAAAAACGTCCTTTTGGTCGATTTTGACGCACAGGCTAACCTCTCAAGCGGCATCGGCGCAAACCCGCCCAAACCCGGAATTTATGAATTGCTTTCCGGTACGGCAACGCCCGAACAGGCGATAAAAAAAACCGCCGTTAATAAATTGGAGGTAATTCCTGCAAGCATCGATCTTTCAGGCGCGGCGGTAGAGCTAATCGACCAAAAGGAACGAAACTTCTTCCTGAAAAAAGCCCTGAATCCAATTAAAAACCGATATGACTTTATATTGATTGACTGCCCTCCCAGCCTTGGCCAGCTTACAATGAACGGTCTAGCCGCCGCGGATTCGGTACTTATCCCGATGCAGTGCGAATACTTCGCCATGGAAGGTCTTAAACAGCTTTTACATACAACCAAACTTATTCAAAAAGGACTGAACCCGTCTTTGAAAATCGGCGGCATTTTCTTCACAATGTACGATCCAAGAACCAGGCTTGCCAATGACGTAATTAAACAGGTCAGCGCCATTTATAAAGATACAGTTTTTAATACAATCATTCCGCGAAATATCCGTCTTTCAGAAGCGCCTTCCTACGGGATGCCCATTTCTCTTTACGACCCGCAATGCCCCGGAGCCAGGGCATATCACGCTCTTGCTCAGGAATTGCTCCGCAAGGCAGGAGGGATAAATGGCGCGTAGAATCGGTTTGGGAAAAGGCCTTGACGCATTACTGGAAAATAATGACGATAACGAATCAAACGCCGCGCCGGTTGATGATCAAACTATTTCCTCTCCCTCTTCCGGAAACAAAGCGCATGACATTGTTCAATTACCGGTGAGCAAACTTGTTCCCAATCCCGGCCAGCCCCGTAAAAATTTTGATGAGACCGAACTTCAGGAATTGGCTGACTCGATAAAAACATACGGCATCATACAGCCAATCATCGCGGCGGACACGGGAGACGGCGCTTACATAATAATCGCGGGCGAGCGCAGAACACGCGCCGCAAAACTGGCCGGTCTTAATACGGTCCCTGTAATTATCCGCAATTACACAGATCAAAAACGTCTTGAAATTTCGCTAATCGAAAATATCCAGCGCAGCGACTTAAACCCGATAGAAGAAGCTGCCGCCTTTAAAAACCTGATGGACTTTTCAAGTCTTTCCCAGGACGAACTTGCGGCGCGGGTGGGAAAGAACAGATCAACCGTCGCAAACGCGCTGCGGCTTCTTAAGCTGCCAATTGAAATACAAAAAAGCATTGAAGAGGGTAAAGTAAGTTCCGGACACGCAAGGGCGCTGTTATCCGTAACTGATGTAACATCAAGGGATAAACTTTACAGGGAAATACTTACAAACGAAGTTTCGGTTAGAGAAGCCGAAAAGCGGGCGGCGTCTGTAAATACCGAAAAACAAGACAAGCCAAAAAGCGCGGACAGCGGCAAAACTTCAAAACGCCCGCCCGAAGTAGACGCAATGGAAGAAAAATTTATCGGCAGATTGGGAACCAAGGTAGTTATTGAGGGAGACACGAACAAAGGTAAAATACATATTGATTATTACTCAATGGAAGATTTAGAAAGACTTTATGAAATATTAGGCGGTTAACTTAGTACCCTATAACAATAAAATATTTTAAAAAACCTCACGCAGAGGACGCAAAGTTGTTATTCTAAATATTATCGTTATACCTTCATGATTATTGTTTTAAAGATAATATATCTTGTATAACGAAAATCTATCGGACAGAAACTCTGCGCCTCTGCGAGATAAAATTTGGGAATAATGCTTTGTAAATATTCAGTAGTTCGCGATCAAAAAAACCCCGGCAGTTCAACGAACACCGGGGTTAATTTTTTGACTATTTATTTTTTAGAACCAGAGACGAATGCCTAACTCGAGCGGCGCACCCCAACCAAAACCTACAGAACCTTCATCTTTATAGTTATAACTGCCTACTTTGATTTCATATCCACTGTAAATTTTAACACCTAAACTTGGAGCTATGTCAGCGAAAAGTTCCAGTAATGGCATCGGCTGAAAACTTATTCCTACGGGAGCGCGTATGCCGCCATACATATAACTATAATTCCAATTATATAAATAGTTTTTTGCACTATAACCTAAGTAGGTAAAAAAGCCGCCCACCCCTACGAAAAAACTCAAAGGACCAGACAGGCTTTTATCGATCAAGTAAGAATCACCGGTAGCGCTAAGGCCAAAATAATTATCACCAAGAGCCACATTAATTGACCAATAAATTGGAACACCGGGAATCTTTAACGATAAACCGCCGCCTCTCCCCATTAAATCACCTATAAAGCCATAAGAACCTACAACGCCGACTCCTAAACCACTGGGGTGATCCGCAAACGCTGTCCCTGTTGCAATAATAGCAGCAAGAGCCAGCACAATTACCAACTTCTTCATAATTTTTCTCCTTTATGCAGTTTATTTTTGTATACCATACTACTATAAAAATAATATAAAAAAAATCATAATAATGTCAAGTCTCAAATACAAAAAAATTAAATTTATTTTTATGATACAATAGAATTGTAATCATATACATCAATACCTTCTTTTTTCTTTAAAAACCACGACGCCCAATATGTAAACGGAGTTACAACGGCTTCTATTCCACATTTTAGTACATAATTTGTTAAAACAAGCGACCAAAAAATTTCCCAACTAAAAACGCCCATGGCGCTTGCTATCAAAACAAAAATAGCCGAATCCAAAAATTCGCCAACCAGCGTAGAACCGATTGTGCGCACCCAAAGAATCCGCCCTTTCATCTTAACTTTCAGTTTTGAAAGTATAATGGCATTGGAAAGTTCACCAACAAGATATGCGGACAGGCTAGCAAGCACAATACCGCCGTAACTAATCCCGCCAAGTATGGCATTAAAAGCGGCATCTCCGCCGGCTTCCGCTTCCCAACCCGCTTCCGCCGGCAATATTCTCAATACAAAGAAAACCAGGGCGGTTAACACTAACGCCGCAAACCCGGTAAAAATGACTCTTCGCGTTACTTTAAAACCGTAGACTTCCGTTAATACATCGCCCAGCACATAAGCAAACGGGAACAGCAACGTCCCGCCGTCAAAAGCCATTGGTATTGAAAAAAGAGAAAACCCAAGATCGACAATTTTCGCCGAAGACGCAATATTACTAACCACCAAGATAACAACAAAAAACGACGCAACCACATCAAGATACTTAAAAGAGACTGGATTGGACATAAAGAACTCCCTGTTTTAACTATTGGCAGGTTATCAAGGAAACTGCCTATTTCTTCTGGCGCACCACTTGGGTGTGCCTTATTTTAATTATTAGCAACTTTTCAAGAATACTGCTATTTATCACCGGACATAAATCCCATAATTGAAAAACAATCTGCACGGGCGTAAGCGCAAATGAACGCTGGCGACACATGGCGTGGATCGAAAAAACGGCCACGCCAAAGCGTGCGTCAATCAATGCCACGCCATCAGGAGCCAGCGGGCATTTGCGCGCACGCCCCTACAAATCTTTACAATAATCGAAATTCAAGTCCTTATAAATTTCAATCTCTCTTAAAGATTAAGCCCACTTAATTAATCCGCACCGATAAGGATGTATCAAAGCATCATGCTTGGGCAAAATCCGCACCGTATGCCCCTGCATCCCCGTATCCACACACTCAATGCGAACCTGATACAGATTCAAATTGCCTTCGCTCTTAAACCACTTCATCTCTGCCTTTCTCGCATCGCAAATTTCCCTGGTTTGATTCGACACTGTGCCGTGATACAATTCAACCTGCAAGTCGTTAGGTGAAACACTGCCCAAATCAAGGTAGGCTGTCACAGTCAGCATATCGCCGCGCTGCATAACCGGCCTGGCGTTGGAATCAATTTTAACAATTTTTAAGCTGCCCCATGACTGCTGCAATTTGTTAAAATACGCCGCTAGCGATTTTGCTTCGGCATAATTGTCTTTGCTGAAACGGCGGAAATTTTTAAGCGCGGGAAAATAAAATTGATTTGAGTAATCCATCAACATACGGTGAGACGCCATAGACTGCCCGATTTGCTTCATGCAGTCTTTCATCATTTTTATCCATTCGCGCGGAAGACCGTCGTGACCTCTTTCGTAGAACATCGGAACAATTTCACGTTCCAGTAAATCGTATAACGCTTTGCTTTCAACGTCGTCCTGAAGCCTTTCATCGTTGTACTGTTCGCCGTGGCCGATTGCCCAGCCAACCTGAGCATTATACGCTTCGTCCCACCAGCCGTCCAAAATTGAACAGTTAAGAACGCCGTTCATCGCCGCCTTCATACCGCTTGTGCCGGACGCTTCCATGGGACGGCGCGGAGTATTAAGCCACACATCGCCGCCGGATGTTAAATATTTTGCGACGCTCATGTCGTAATTTTCAACAAATACAATCCGGTTTGTTACGTCATATTTTTCGGCAAAGTGAATTATTTCACGGATTAAATCCTTGCCCGGCATATCATGCGGATGCGCTTTACCGGCAAAAATTAACTGTACAGGACGATCATTATCCCTGACCAGCCGCAAAAGGCGTTCAGGATCGCGAAGAAGCAGATTGCCGCGTTTATAAGTTGCAAACCTGCGCGCAAAACAAAGAGTCAGCGTGTATGGAGAAAGAACATCTTCCGCCTGACGAATCCGCCGCTCTAACGCGCCTGTTCGTTTATACTGTTCGCGGATACGCTCGCGCACAAAAGCAACAAGACGCTCGCGGCGGCGTTCATGGGTGCGCCACAATTCTTCATCGGATATACGATCCATACGCTCCCAAATACTCAGTTCTGTCGGTTTATCTTCAAAGTGCGGGCCAAAATAACGGTCTAAAAGATCAAGCATTCCGGAAGAAATCCATGTGCGCGAATGAACTCCGTTTGTAACATGACCGATTGGCACTTCATTAAGCGGAAGCCCGGGCCACAACCCTTTCCACATATCGCGTGATACTACTCCGTGAAGCTTTGCAACGCCGTTGGCATAGGCCGCCATTTTTAACGCAAGAACAGTTAAACAGAAAGATTCCTGTTCGTCATTTACATTGATCCTGCCAAGACCCAGAAAATCTTTCCATGAAATACCCAGAACCTGAGGCCATGAACGGAAATATTTGTCCATCATAGGGATGTCAAAACGCTCGTTTCCTGCCGGAACGGGAGTATGAGTAGTAAAAATATTTGTCGGCCAAACCGCTTCACGCGCTTCTTCAAAAGAGAAACTCATTTCGTTCATGATTTCGCGAATCTTTTCAAGTCCCATGAACGCGGCGTGTCCCTCGTTCATATGAGTAGCCGCCGGATTAATTCCAAGTGCACGTAACGCGCGGATACCGCCGATGCCCAGCAGTATTTCCTGCTGCATACGGGTCTCTTTATCGCCGCCGTAAAGAGCCGCGGTAATGTTTCTGATATCCTGCGTGTTTTCTTCGATATTCGTATCCAACAAATACAGTGAAGAACGGCCTACTTTAACCTCCCAAATTTGGGCGACTGCTTGCCTGCCCGCCAACTCCACAGAAATTTTTAAAGGCTGCCCGTCTTTGCCGATTTTTTTCTCGACAGGCATATTGTACCAGTCGTTTTCAGGATAACTCTCCTGCTGGAAACCGTCGGCGTTCAGCATCTGCTTAAAATAACCCTGTCTGTATAAAAGCCCGATACCAACAAGGGGCAGACCTAAATCCGAAGAAGTCTTCATGTGATCTCCGGAAAGAATTCCAAGACCGCCTGAATAAATAGGCAAGGACGCATCCATTCCGTATTCCATTGAGAAATACGCTACCACATCCTTGTGACCGCCCCTGTACCAGGTTTCTCCTTTTTTGTAACGCTGAAACCTGTCATATACTTCTTTTAACGCAGCCAGATAGGAATCGTCCTTGGCAGCTTGAGCAAGCCGCTCCTGGCTCACCATGCCAAGCGTCCTCACAGGACTTTGTTGGGACGAAAGCCAACTGTCATAGTCCAATCTAATGAAAAGTTGAACTGCGTCATAATTCCAGGATAACCAGAGATTTCGGGCAATCTCCTCCAAAGGTTTTAAAACTGGCGGGAGTTTCGGTTTAACCGTATACGTGGATATATTCATATATTAAGTTTATGTGTAGAAAAGCATAATGTCAACGGTAGAATTACATTTAGTTATCAATTTGTGTGCAAAATTACCCATTGACTTTTCAATTTATTCTGTTAAAATTGGGTAAAATTACAATTAAGGAGATAAAAATGAAAAAAATAATCATTATATTAGTTTTACTGTTTGCGGCGACGGTAATATTCGCACAATCAGTCCAATTGGGACAATTCCCGATAGGGAAATGGCTTGATCCCAACTGGAACGCTATTTGGGAATTTACGTCTAACAACATTAGAATTCTTAACAGTAACACCGGAGAAGTTTATTTTGACTTTTCCGGTAAAATTCAAAATTTTAAAGTTTTTGTCGACGGAGCTCAACCCGGTATTTCATTTTCTTGTTTTGATACCGAAAAAACCTATTCATTTAAAGCAAATCTTACCAACAACAATGTGGTATTGGAAATCGATAGGGAAGACAAGCCAAAATACACTGTAACCATGAGGAAACAGTAAAACAAAAGAAGATGCACCCGTTTTCACGGGTGCGTTTTTTTTTAAATAATATATTGATTATGCAACATACGCTTCCAGTTTATCGGCGCGTTTTGGGTTTCTAAGCCTTGTAATGGCTTTTTCTTCAATCTGGCGGATTCGCTCTTTACTTAGATTGTAAAAAGCGCCAATCTCATTCAATGACATCTCCTGCTGTCCAAGACCGTAATGGCAGCGGATAATGTTAGCTTCATCTTTATTCAGGGTATCAAGAATTTTATTTATATCGTCTTTCATAAAACTCTGTTCCGCATATTTATCAGGAGTTATATACTGATCATCTTCAATATAATCCATTAATGGTAAATCTTTGTTATTAACATTGTTATTCAACGAAACAATTTCTCTGGAAATATTGACGATTTCCTTAACATGATTTTTATCCATATTTAACATTTCCGCAATTTCATTGATTTCTTCTTCCGGTGAAAGCTGCTTATCTATCATTTTTCCGGCTTTTTCAATCTTAACAAGATCCGCCGCGCAGTTTACAGGAAGCCTAATCATTCTGGATTTCTCGCAGAGAGCGTTTAAAATGGACTGACGTATCCACCATACGGCGTATGATATAAAGTGATAACCTTTCTCAACATCAAAGCGATCCGCCGCATTAACAAGTCCTACATTGCCTTCGCTAATCAGGTCTTCAAGGGGAAGTCCAAGTCCCTGGTATTTTTTTGCTATTGTAATAACAAAGCGTAAATTAGCGTTAATAAGTTTTTCTCTGGCTGCTTTGTTGCCGGCCGCCGCTTCACGAGCGGTTGATTCCTCTTCTTCCCTGCTGAGCATCGGGATACGATTCATCTCTTTTAAATAAACCGTAAGGTTGTCATTTAATTCTTTTCTTTTTCTTGTATTGTTCATAATCTACCACCTTTTATACCTATCTAGTAGCAACATCCATGCCAAGTGGTTTTTATGCTATTTACAGTCAATTCAAGTGTTTTTTCAAGGTTTTTTTATATTTGCAAAATTCACATTTCGGGGAAAATGACACAAAGAGTAAAATGTGTCAAAATACTGTGTCATTTTGATACATATGTCAAGTATTGTAATAATATTGAATACCTTGATTTGTATGGAAAAAGTTAATATCATATTAAGATAGTTTTTGCTATCATATATTGTAAACATTATCATGATAAGCGGCGCGAAACACCGCATATCAGATTACTAAAGGCAGGTTTAATTATGGGTTCTGCTTCCGAACTGGTTGTGGATGAGGAAAAAATCAAAAAAGCCATACAGTCCGGACTTCCGCTGACAATTACAACATATACGCATCCTAAAGAAATAGAGATTTACATTGAAAAGGTAATAGACGCGTTTCTTAAACATATGAATCAAATTAAACTTAAAGATTACGTTGTCTACTGTGTACAGGAGCTTGTAATTAACGCAAAAAAAGCCAACACAAAACGGGTATATTTCAAAGAACGCGGGTTGGATATTAACAATGATAATGATTACAACGACGGAATGAAAAGTTTTAAGGAAGACACAATCGGCAATATTGCCTATTATCTTCAATTACAGAAAGATAAAGGCCTCTTTATAAAAGTAATTTTACAGGTTAAGCGAAATACAATTATTATTGAAATACGCAATAATGTCACGGCAAATAAAATGGAACAACTGCGAATACAGGACAAGATGGCAAGGTCAAGGCAGTACGACACTCTGGAAGACGCATTGTCCCAGGTACTTGATGATTCCGAAGGCGCGGGGCTTGGGCTTGTCATACTTGTCCTCATGTTAAGAAAAATCGGACTTGATGACGACGCGTTTACAATCAAGACAAAAAACAACTGCACAATTGCAAGTATTTCTATTCCGCTTGATCAAACAATGATAGAAAATATGTCGGCTCTGTCGGCGGAAATTGTAGAGAATATTAACAGTCTGCCGCAATTTCCGGAAAATGTCCTGCTTATACAAAAACTTATTAACGATCCCGCTTCCGATATGCCGATGATTGCAAGGCAAATTTCGATGGACCCGGCGCTTACGGCGGATCTGTTAAAAATTGTCAATTCCGCGCAATACATGTTATCTAAAAAAGTTGATCACATTTCAGATGCTGTAAAAATGATTGGTATAAACGGCATAAAAAATCTGCTTTATTCATACGGAACGCAAAAAATATTGGGCGACGATACGGCTGAAAAAAAGAGGCTTTGGGAACATTCGTACAAAACCGCGTTTTATGCCTACAATTTGGTTAAGAATTTTAAAAATGTTTCCGGCCTATTGGACGATGTATATATCGGCGGAATGTTACACGACATGGGGAAAATAGTTTTTTCCAATGTACACCCCGATCTATTAGACAAAATTAAAGGATTCTGCGGCGAAAAAAGCCTTCCCATATCCACATTTGAAGATCTTTCCGCAGGCATGAACCATGCGGAACTTGGCGCCCTTATCGCTGAAAAATGGAATTTCCCGGACAAGTTAGTAGCGGCAATTCGGTATCATCACGATCCTGACGCCGCGCCTTTTGATTGTAAAGATATGGTTGATACCGTGTACCTTGCCAATATGTTCTGCGAGTATGAAAATAAAAATATCAGTTATGATCAATTAGAATCAGGTCCGCTGGAAAACTACGGTTTAAAACACCAAAAACAAGTCGAATCATTGCTTGGAAGACTTTCAGCAGGATTCAACAAGGAAGGACAGCTTTAATTTATGTTTCTTAAGCGGCTCACCATCCTCGGCTTCAAATCTTTTGCAGACCGTACAGAAATAGAATTTAACGACGGCATTACCGCTCTTTTGGGGCCAAACGGCTGCGGAAAATCCAATGTAGTTGACTCAATCAAATGGGTTTTGGGCGAACACGCGATAAAATCACTTCGCGCGGAAAAAATGGAAGACGTTATCTTTGGCGGCACAGAAGCCAGAAAACCACTCAATGTGGCGGAAGTTACCCTTGCAATCGCAAATGAAACAGGCCTTCTGCCCATGGATATGCCGGAAATCGAAATTAAAAGGCGTTTATACCGTTCCGGAGAAAGCGAATACTTCATCAACGGGGCGCAGGTGCGTCTCAAAGATATACGCGAACTTTTTTGGGACACCGGCGTAGGCAAAACCGCCTATTCGGTAATGGAACAGGGAAAAATTGATCAGATACTTTCATCAAAGCCGGAAGAACGTCGTTATCTTTTTGAAGAGGCGGCGGGCATCACTCGGTACAGGGAAAGGGGAGCGGAGGCGGAGCGGAACCTTGCCAAAACCGAGGAAAATGTGCGCCAGGTTGATTTGATACTGAACGAGGTAAAACGCGCCCATGACAGTTTAAAAATACAATCGGAAAAAACGCTTAAATACCGCATGCTCCGCGATGAAATTTTTAACTATGAATTAGATATTCAGCTCTTACGCTTAAAGCAGTTTAAGTATGAAAGAGACGAAAAGAACGAAACGTTAAGGCGCAGAACGCAGGACCGCGACAGGATCCGCGCAGAAATGGAAGCGGAAAACCAGGCTCTGGAAGCGCATATGGACGAAGTAAACTCCATGGAAGCGCGGCTTGTGGAACTTCAAAAAAATATTTACGGTCTTGCGCTGGAAAAAAACGCAAGGGAGAACGAAGTGCGTCTGTTCAATGAACAGCGCGGTGAAAACAAAATTAAAATCGGACAAAACGAAGAACGCGAAAAACAGGCTGTTCAAAAAATAACGGAATTAAACGCGGATGCTGAGGGGCAGGACGCCGTTGTACAGGACTTAAGAAAACAATGCCAAAGCATAGAAGAAAATATCCGCTCTTTTGAAGAAAATATTCAGCTTGCCGCGGGGCGCATCAGTGAAAATGACAAGGAATCGCACAGGGCGGAAAATGAGATTCACGGCATAGAAAAAGAACTCGCCGCTTTTGAAAAAGAACTTGCTATTATAACAGACGACATAGTGGCGGAGTTGGACGCCGGCCTAAAAAAAGCCGGCTATTCCGCCACAGAGCGCAAAAACGCGGAAGAAGCTTTACGCGAAACGCTTGTCCGCCTGAACACCCTCCTCTCCGGCAGAGAGGCTCTGATTAGCGACCTTGCCGCCGCTTCAAATGCCACAGGCGGCGTAGACGCGGCGGAAATAAAACGTATTACGGATATTCTGCTAAAAAGTCTTGCGGAAGCCGCCGCAGGAGCGAATAAAGCCGTAGAACTTTTTAACAGTTACCGCGAACATTCGCCAACCTTTATTGACGAATTTCTGGCTCCTCAGGGAATTATCACAAAAAAACGCGCATTGGACGTACAAATAAGGAACGCGAAAGACGGCATTGAAGAAAGACGGCAGCGTATTAAAAAGCTGCGCGAAGATAATATCAGTCTCCTGGCAAAAATCGATGAATACCGCGCAACTTTAGAGAACATGAAAATTAACCGCGCCCACATGAACGCCCGCGCCCAGTCCGCGGAAGATCAGGCGCGTCTTATCAGGCGCGAATTGTCCGGTCAGGAAGGACTCCTTAAAAATATCCGCGACGAACTTTCCCTGTACCGAAAAAGACTGGAAGAAACTAACGCGCGAATTACCGGGATTCAAACTGAAATAGCGGGCATCGAAGAAAAGACTAAAGCTTATTCCTCCGAACTGGAAAAATTGGAAAATGATATTCGCAAAAGAAACGATAATGTCGCAAGTAAAAAAGAAATTATCAACAAGCGTATGGCGGAACTTTCCAAAGTGCAGGAAGCGCTGGAAAAAATTCATCTGGAGCTTGTCCAGTCCGAAATGGAGATAAAAAACACCCAGGAAAATTTCAGAGAAACGCATTCCAGGGATTTAATGGAGTTTGAAGAGCGCATCTTTAACATTACGACGCCTCCCGCTGTGCTGCGCGAAAAACTTGCCGCTGCACGAACAAAGTCAAAAGAACTTGGTACCGTAAACCTCATGGCCCCGGAAGAATACGCCGAAACAAAACAGCGCTACGATTTTCTTAACAATCAGATGGCGGATCTTCAAAAAGCGCGCAAAGACCTTGAAGACCTTACGGCGGAAATACGCCAGGAAACTTCGCAGTTATTCATTGACACTTATAATCGCATTAAGAAAAATTTTCACAATATGTTCCGCCGCCTGTTTGGCGGAGGCCGCGCGGAACTGCGGCTTTCTGACCCGAACCATGTGCTGGAATCCGGCATAGAAATATTCGCCCAACCGCCGGGAAAGAAACTGGAGCATTTAAGCCTGCTCTCAGGCGGCGAATGCTCTATGACGGCGGTAGCCCTTTTATTCGCCACCTACATGGTAAAGCCAAGCCCCTTCTGTCTTCTGGACGAAATTGACGCCGCCCTTGACGAACAAAATGTCGGGCGCTTTGTACATCTCCTTAACGAGTTCAGCGACACGAGCCAATTCATTATTATCACTCATAATAAAAAAACCACTACGGGGGCGGGAACTCTTATCGGCATAACCATGCAGGAATCCGGCGTAACAAAATTAATTACAGCGCGGCTTAAAAAGGGAGAACTGGATGTCGCGGAAGGACCGCCGCCGCAAACCGAACTGTGGGACGCAGACGGTGAATTTGAAGAAGAAGATGTTCCGCCGGAGAAGGGCAGGCAGCTTCCCACCGGCGTTAATGACCCGAAAAAAGTGACAGAGGCGCAGTTAAGACCGATTAGGTCGCGCACTAATGCGAGTTCGTAATCCGCTAAATCGTTCCCTCGTACACAAGCAGTTCTTTTCCGTCTATTGTCACCGTTAATCCGGCTTCAAGTTTTAATGCCGCGTCTCTGATATAGGTAAGCCAGACAAGATTGGGATTGATCATGCGTAATTTCTGCTCGCTAATTACCGAAACTCCTTCACAAATGATCCCTTTCACCGTACTGATAACAGACATGTAATCTTCCGTAAGCTCTTTACAAATAAGTATATCGCCGCCGCCCGAAGACATGATTTTTTTGCGGGCTTCATCGGGAGTTGTAGCGTGGATTATTTTGCCATTTGCGCGGGTAACGGTGGGATTTGCGAAACCGCCGGCGTTTGAACGCGCAAGAACCGTCCCTATAATAATAACACGGACGGTATTTATCATGTTTGGGCTTTCAAGCGGCAGGCCGGCAATGAGTATTACTTTATCAGATATTCCCGCCGCCCCTGTCTCTGAAACGAGCTTCATGGTGTTGTTTATCATGGTCTCCGAATCGCCGACTTTTGAACTGACACATGTATAAACGCCCCAGTATAACTGCATAATTCGTTCAGAACGATCATCGGTTGTAACGGCAAGAATAGGTTCATCAGGCTTAAAAATACTTAGGATTCGCGCAGTATTGCCGCTGCGGGTTGGCGTTACAATGGCTTTTGCATTTACCGACGTCGCGGTTTCAACTCCCGCCCTCGACATGATGATGCCCAGATTTTCTTTCGGGTTATGTACTTCAGAATGACATTCATCATGTAATTTTTTCATGCGTTTTCGGAATTCTTCAGATTGTTCAATGGTACATGCTATTTTGTCCATTGTTTTTACCGCTTCTATCGGGTACGCTCCCTGCGCAGTTTCACCCGAAAGCATAATCGCGTCGGTACCGTCGAGTATCGCGTTTGCCACATCGGTTAATTCAGCGCGGGTAGGACGCGGATTCACAATCATTGATTCCAGCATTTGTGTCGCGGTAATGACAGGTTTTCCGGCTCTGCGGCACGCGTTGATAATGTGTTTTTGCGCCAGAGGAATCTGTTCGGTAGGAAGTTGTACGCCAAGGTCGCCCCTTGCTACCATTACGCCATCCGCAAGCCTGGCAATTTCATTAATATTATCCAGTCCTTCGCCACTTTCAATTTTGGCTATAATTTTAATGTGGGTAGAGTGGCTTTCAAGGAATTTTTTTATATCGGTTACTTCGTGCGGAAAACTCAAAAAACTCGCCGCGATATAATCAATATTCATTCTAATGCCGAATTCTATGTCTTTCTTGTCCTGCTCGCCAATAATGGGAAGCCCGGCGTGCACGCCGATTAAGTTGACGTTTTTTTTGCTCCCAATTACTGCGGTATTTTTCGCGCGGCATTTGATGCCTCCAGCGGTATCAATCACTTCAAGTTCAAGAAGCCCGTCCGCGACAAGAATGCGGTGTCCGCATTGCAGCTTTTCCCCAGCTTCTTTCCATGATAATGAAATGTGCGCCGGAACTCCGTCACCTGCCGCCGTGGTAAAAGAATCATCGGTAAAAATAACAACTTCATCACCGTCTTTAATTGTAACCTTACCGTCATTCTCCACCATGCCTGTCCGTATCTCCGGCCCCTTAGTGTCCAGCAAAATTGCGACGGGAATTCCCACTTCGCCGGAAATACGCCTTACGCGCTCAATTAAATCACGATGCGAATCATGATTCCCGTGAGAAAAATTAAAACGCGCCACATTCATTCCGGCAAATATAAGATCGCGTATTACAGAATCAGTGGATGACGCCGGACCTATAGAACATACAATTTTTGTCTTCCTGTTTTTTATCATTTAACAGATCTCCTTTATAAAGAACTGAGTATATTCATGTTGATAATACGCAAATTTATCTTGTCGCCGCATTAAACCGCTCGTTTCTTAACGAGCTTGTATTTGCGACTCTGTATTTCGCCAATGATTTTTCAACATTTGCTATACGCTGAGCGGGACTTGGATGCGTTTTGCCAAAACCCGAACCCGGCGTCTGGACGTTGATCAACGAATTGAGCATTTCAATCAAACCTGACGGGTTATATTTGGCGCTTGCCATGAGTGACAACGCGGTATTATCAGCTTCAAATTCCTGAACCTGTGAATAACCGTTGTTTACAAGCGTCTGTACAATTTCTCCGACTGATTCATTCATAACATCGGTCAATTGTTTGACATCCATTCCTGTCGCGGCGCCGGCTGCCGATGTGCCGGTAACTAAAATAGCCTGTGTAATTCGGTTGTTTCTAATCGCTTTAATGCTGTGTTTTAATTGAATGTGGGCGACTTCATGCGCGATTACTCCTGCAAGCGCGTCCTCGGATTTAGCGGCGTTAATAAGTCCGCGTGTGACATAGATATGTCCTCCGGAAGTCGCAAAGGCGTTGATTTCATTATTGTCCAGTATTGCTACATGATAGCCATTATAAATATCGGGACGCGGGGAATTAATTGTTATGGCGGCGCAGATACTGTTTAAGTAATAGGTTAGAGCTTGTTTTCCGCCATAGAGTTTATAAGTATTAAGGATATTTGCAGCTACAGCCCTGCCGATATAGTATTCCTGTTCGGGGCTAATTTCTTCCGCGGCGGAGCCGATGGCCTTTGCTGAAGCGCTGATAGCATCGGCTGTATTACTATTTATCACTCCGGCATTTTTGGCTATTCTTGCGCCGACATCAGCGACTTTCGCGACAGACGCACAAGAAAATAAAGCGCCTGTAATAATGATCAAAATTAAAAAAAATAAACAAATTTTACTTTTCATTCATCCCCCATCCCTAAACGGCCTTCTTCAAGAAACCTCTTAATATCATTTTCGCTAACTATTATCGATTCCGTTCTATCTACATCGGTATAATTAACATTGCCTATCTGGTTTTTGTAAGAATTTTCAACTTCCTGATTAAAACCTTTTCCGCCAAGAGACACTTCTTTTGCCGATGCCGTACCAGAGACTCCCGACACAACCTGTCTTGCGGACAGGTTAGCCGTCGCAGTCCATCCGGTCAGTGAAGAATTTGAGGCGCTTTTAATTTCCGCAAATTTACCGTTAACACGTATTACTGTAACCCGGTCTCCGTAGTTTAAAGTTCCCTTATTACCGGCAAAAAATCCTGTGCCTGACTTAAGCGTTAATGTTTTAACAGAAACATAAAGAGTACCGCCGGCTGAAACCTGCGCCGCCGCAAGACCGGCAATAAATAAAAATAAACAAAAAATAAAAACGCTTCTTTTCATTTTTCACCTCTATAAGATCTTTCTTATTTTGATTGCAGATTGCCTGCCAAGTTAACTCACATATTGATATGCAAATTATTTTATTGCCACAGCAAACCGCTTCTGTCTTGACGCGCTTGTACTTGCGGCTTTGTATTTTCCAATTGATTTTTGAGCATTAACTATACGCTGAGCGGGACTTGGATGTGTTTTACCAAAACCTGAGTCATCTACCTGGATACTGCCCAATGACATGAGCATATTAATCAAACCTGATGGGTCATATCCGGCGCCGGCCATGAGCGCCAATGCGGTATTATCAGCATCAAATTCCTGAGTCTGTGAATAACCATTACTTACAAGCGTTTGCACAAGTTCCGAAAATGACTCGTTCAAAGCATCAGTTAACTGTTTGACATCCGTTCCTCCGGCAACACCGGATACCGCAGTGCCTGTGACTAACCAAGCCTGTGTCTTTCGGCTGTTTTTGATAGCATTAATACCGTGCTTTAACTGAATGTGGGCGACTTCATGCGCGATTATTCCAGCAAGCTGGTCTTCGCTTTTAGCGGCGCTAATAAGTCCGCGTGTGACATAGATATGCCCTCCGGGAGTTGCAAAGCCGTTAATTTCATCGCTGTCCAATAATGCTACATGATAACCGTTATAAATATCAGGCCGCGGGGAATTAAGTGTTATGGCGGCGCAGATATTGTTTAAGTAAGTAGTCAAGGCCGGTTTCCTGTTATAAAGTTTATAAGAACTGAGGAGTTTTGCCGCTACAGCCCTACCGATATAGTATTCTTGTTCGGGATTAATATCTTCATTGGCGGAGCTGATTGCATCTGCGGACGCGCCGATGGCATAGGTTAAATTATTACCTAACACCTTTTTCGTTCCTTCTCTTTGCATAAAATTTGAAATAGATTTACAGGAAAAAATTATTCCGGTAAAAATAAAAACAACAATAAGAAGAATTATGCTGATTTTACTTTTCATTGATTATCTCCCATCTTTAACTGGCCTTCTTCAAGAAACTTTTTAACATCTCTGTCACGAACTATTATCGCTTCTGTTCTGTCTACATCAGTATAATTAAGATTGCTTCTTTGAGTCCTTAATGTATTTTCAACTTCCTGACTAAAGCCCTTTCCCGCAAGTGCAACTTCTTTTGCCGATGCCGTACTTGTTGTGCTTCCCGCCGTTATTTGTTTTGTGGAAAAGTTGACTATCGCTGTCCAACCGGTCAATGATTCATTTGTGGCGCTTTTGATTTCCACAAATTTACCGTCAATTTTTATTACCAGAACTTTGTCTCCGTAGCTTAAAGTTCCCTTATTACTGTCAAAGAATCCCGTACCTGATTTAAGCGTTAATGTTTTAACAGCAACATAAAGAGTGCTTCCGACTTTAATCTGCTGCGCCGACGCAAGACCGGTAACAAATAAAATTAAACAAAAAATAAATACTCTTCTTTTCATTTTTTCACCTCTATAATATTAATATCACTTTTCCGTTAAATTGTCCACTCCATTATCCCAGTTTTTTTCATCCGGCGGAGAAGAAACAAATTTAATACACCTATTAAGGTATTTTTTTGCCGCTAAATCTTTCTTGTTTTTATCGCAAATTACCTGGAAAATGTCCTGAGCGGCCTGGAATTCGCGTTTTTCATAGAAATTAAAGGCCTGTTCCCAGTTTTTTACCATTTCCTGCAGTTCAGGCGGGGCTTCGGAAGCGATTCCCAGCAGTTCGTAAAGCCGCAGCGGGGTATTAACGCCGACAACGCGCACCCTGCTTAACGGACGCAGGGTAAATTCATCGCCAATATGGGCTTTTGTATATTCGCTAATCAGGACGCCGCCTGTGTCATATTGTTTATTAACCCCCTCCAGCCGCGCCGCCAAATTTACATTGTTTCCCATGATTGTATAGTCCATCTTATTCGGGGTACCCATGTTACCTACAACCATATCCCCTGTATTGATACCCAGCCTTGTAAACATAGGACTGGGATCGTCAATGCTGCTTATTATCCCTTTACCAAACATAGCTTTCATAACATCCTGATTAATAAATCCTTTTTCAAGCGCTTCCCGGTTGATTTCCACCTCTGCTTTTTTCATATCAATTGCGGCGCGGCAGGCAAGGGCGGCATGGTTATCCATATGTATAGGAGCGCCAAAGAACGCGATAATAGCGTCGCCTTCGTATTTATCAATTGTTCCCTGATTATTAAGAACAATGTCGCTCATTCTTGTAAGATAGAAATTAAGCAATTCTACAAGTTTTGCCGGATCGCCCAAGGCCTCGGAAATTGTAGAGAAACTGCGGACATCCGTAAAAATCGCGGTCATCTCTCTTTTTTCACCGCCAAGTTTTAACTGGGAAGGATCATGGATAATCTGTTCAATAACCTTAGGTGACAGATATTGTGAAAAAGCGGATTTAATAAAACGTTTTTGGCTGCCCTCTGTCGCGTAATTGTAAAGCATTACGGTGATAAAAGCGGCAAGAGTTCCGGCAAGATATGTTACCATTGGCAGCCACAGGCCGGCAAATTGATAAGCGGCAAAAGAGCCGATAATTATTACAATAACACTGATTGCCATCCCTGTAACAGAAAGAGAAATACGGTTTGAAAAAATAGTCAGGCATACCACCAGAATTATAACCGCAAGAAGAATAAACAAATTAAGCCATTCGGCGCTTTCGCGAATAAAATTGCCCCGGAGCATATTATCCAGCATTGTTATGTGACATCCCATTCCAGGATACACTGATGATATCGGCGTATTAAAAATATCAAAAAGCCCCTGCGCATAAAAACCAAAGAAAACATAAGTGTCCTCAAAATTTTCAGGAGGAAGATAATAATCGGTTTCCATATATTCTTCATCGCCGTTTTTAAGCGCTTCGGCGCTTCTTAGTATATCCATCGCTCTGTAAGGAATATATTTATCTAAAGGTCCGTGATAACGTAACAAGGCATAACCGTTTTTGTTAACAGGTATCGAAGTACCCTCCCATTCAATAGCGCTGGATTTTTTATTGTAGAATAATTGCCGTCCTTTTCCTGAAACAACAAGCGATGCTGTAGAAAGACCGGGTATTGCTTTACCGTCAAAAAGAGTAAAAGGCCTTATACGTCTGATTATTCCGTCAGAATCAGGTACGCCTGTAACGCTCCCTAATGCGCCGGCTGCGTCTCTTAATCCTTTAATCGGAAACTGCGCTTTTTCATTTCTTCCTACGCTGAAGCGTTCCAGCATGGAACCGAAATTTTCAGGTTGGAATAAAGGCGCTTTTACATCATCAGGCCAGGAGGCCACATTACCCGTTTGAGTGCTAAACATAACTGTTTGTACCACATGGCCAAAATCTTTAGACGCTCTAATAAACGAGTTATCATCTTCTCGGGCGCTTAAACTACGCAAGGCATCAATTGCTACTCTAAATACCGATCTTCTTGGCTGCCCGCTATTACTGTCAGCCCTGGGCTGCCTTCCGGCTCCACTTCCAGCGCCGCGGGCCGGTTCATTTCTAAGCGCAGCGTTTTCCGTTTCGGCTTGTTCCAGACTTTTAACGGCGTTATCAATTATCTCATCCTGTTTTGAGTTTCTGTAAACAGAAGGTTCGGAAAAGATAACGTCGAAAGCTATCGAGTGCGCATTGCTTAAATTCATGTAATCAACAACTTCCGCATACGCCTGCCGTGGCCACGGCCAGCCCCAACCTCTTTCTTTCTGCGCCCAGTCAATACTGTCCTGATCCAACAGAATTACTGTAATTTCGTCAGAAGGGCGGCCATAAATTGAGTCCGCCCAGAATCTGACCCGCATGTCATAGGATTTGTATTCCAGAAAATGAAAAACCCCAAGCAAATGCAATCCGGAAATTACAAAAAAAACTAACCCTGCAAATATAAGCGCAATGAGTTTTTTCCCTATTTTTTTCTTTGTTGCCATATTATACTCCCTACCTTTTTTTCTTAAAATATATCATAATTATATCAGGAGTTCTTATGGATATAAAGTACAAAAAAACATCTTTTAAATGGGTATGGATTTCAGCAACTGTCATTTTCTGCCTTTTATTTACTTTTGCGTTAATTCCGGGCGCGGCCGCGCAGGGTAATTCACAACAGCCTTCCGGGACAGGAAATATACAGAGTCAGGTTCGCAATTATACAAATATAATGCAGAACGCGTATGATTTTATTATTCGCAATTATGTTGAGGAAGTAGACCCAAGAGTCATTTTTGAAGGCGCGATGAACGGAATGTTCAACGCTTTAGAAGACCCATATTCGACTTTTTTAACTGAATCGGACATGAAGGATTTAAACGATACAACACAGGGAAGTTTTGGCGGCGTAGGGCTAAATATCATAAAAGCCAATACCCCAAGACCGGACGGAAAACCTATGTGGGTAGAAGTTGTCTCTCCTATCGAAGATACGCCCGGCTGGCGCGCCGGAATAAACCCGGGCGATTTTATTACCAAAATCAACGGGGAACCGACTGAAAACCTTACTATGGATGAAGTTCTTGGCATATTGAGGGGAACGCCCGGAGAGAGCGTAAACCTTATTATCAGGCGCGGTGAAAAAATGGAATTCCCTATAACAATAGTAAGGGCAATTATAGAAGTGCCTACCGTCAAATACGCAATGATCGGCAAAACAGGCTATCTGAAACTTCTTACTTTTACCCCGATGTCCGCGGAGAGGGCAAGAGACGCTATCAACGAATTCAAGGAAAAAAATTACAACAGCCTGATACTGGACTTGCGTAACAATTACGGAGGCCGCCTTGACGCGGCTGTAGAAATTTCAAACCTGTTTTTGGATGGCGGGCTTATCGTGCGTACCAGATCCAGAATAGCAACGGAAAACCGTGATTTTAACGCCAGAAGAAGGTCTACTCTCGTCGCCCCCGACATTCCGGTTATTGTATTAATAAACAAAGGTTCCGCTTCCGCTTCCGAAATTGTCGCGGGAGCGCTTAAAGATCGCGGCAGAGCTTATCTGGTGGGAGAAAACACTTTTGGTAAAGGATCGGTTCAACAGGTAATTCCATTAAGCGGAATAGGTTTTAAAATAACGACAGCGCGTTACTACACGCCAAGCGATGTTAATATCGATAAAGTGGGCATTCCGCCGGATCGTGAAGTAAAATTTCCCGAATACACAGAAGCTGACGCTGAAAAACTGAATTTGCTGATAAACGCGAATAGAATTCCCGAATTTGCCGAAAAGAATCCAAAGGCGACACCCGCGCAAATTGACGCTTTTGCGCTGCAGCTTGAACGCGAATACAAACTCAATCTGGCATTACTTAAACGGCTTATCAGAAATGAATTAAACAGAACAACTTTCGCGCCTGTTTATGATTTGGAATACGATGTCCAGCTTCAGGAAGCGTTGAGAATTTTTGAGAGCAAAACTTATCAAAACCTGATGCAAAACTCAAAAACTTTAAGGGAGCTGCAGGAAGAAGCTGAGAAAAATCTGGCTATTGCTTCATGAGGCATGAAACAATTTATTTTAAATAAAGAGCCGAATTTTTCGCAAGGCGGCATTGTCCGACTTGAAGGCAATGACTATCACTATCTTGTCAATGTCCGCCGCCTTGCGACAGGGGAATTTTTCCCGGCGCTTTTACCAAATGACAAAGAGACACTTGTGCAGGTACTCTCTATTGAACGCGGCGTACTAACGGGGAAATGCAGTGCTGCGGAAAGTCCTACACATGGGCAAGAAATAACTTTACCGCCGATTATTTTATTCCAGTCTTTGCCCAAAGGTGATAAAATGGACTTAATCGTCCGGCAGGCGGCTGAAGGCGGAATAACAGAGATTGTCCCGTTTATATCAGAGTTTTCGACAGCGAAAATCGCAGCTGAAAAAGGGCAAAAATTTTTACGCTGGGAACGAATTATTAAAGAAGCAAGACAGCAGAGCGGTTCCATGACCGCGACTGCCCTTCATCAACCGTTGACAAGAAATGAACTTTTTGACTATTGGAAAGAACTCAATGAAAAAAACGGGTCAAAATCGCTGGGATTATTATTCCACCATCAAAAGGGGCTTGAAAATGAAAGCCTTCACGGTTATCTTAATAGTATTCCCCAAGTTGTAGCGTTTGCTATCGGACCGGAAGGGGGATTTTCTGATAAAGAGGTATCCCTCTTTATGGAAAACGGTTTTAAGCCGCTAACCGTCGGCAATACCGTTTTACGGACAGAAACTGCCGCTCTTTATTGCGCGGCGGCAATACATATTTTATTACTGGAGAAAGATTCGTGGGAACTGAAGTAACCGAAATCCGACAGCGAACAATCCTTCTAAAAGTCCCGGTTGATATTGTCGCGCCGGAGAATCTTAGCTCTATAGTGTATGATCTCTTAAAAGAAAAAAAAGAACATAATATTGTGCTTCTTTCTTTATGGGATCTATTGCGCGCAAGA
>Ga0268262_10000867_pt1 | contig 39216 bp, 35 predicted proteins | sample TergutNc150P3_FD_190354 | JGI IMG/M metagenome (GOLD analysis project Ga0268262, IMG submission 190354) | Nasutitermes corniger P3 segment gut microbial community from laboratory colony in Florida, USA - Nc150 P3 (SPAdes) (version 2) | ecosystem: Host-associated > Arthropoda: Insects >...
CATCCGCAAGGACTTGAGCGCCATCAGCGGCTCCATCTGGGAAAGGGACTACACCCCCATTCCCGAGGTCCGGCCCGCCGTGGCGGAGGCGGCGGCCGTGCCGCCCGCCGAGATTCCCCGGCTTTTAAAAGCCTTGAAAAAGGAGATGAAGGCGGCGGCCGACGAGTTGGATTTTGAAAAAGCCGCCCACCTGCGCGATCAGATCAAGGCCCTGGACCAGGCCTTTCTGGCGGCGGAATAGAGCCGGGAATTCTTTTTATTTAAGTTTGTTGCCTGGAGCCGACGATTTGGAGACGGGCCTGCTTTTCTCGGCCGCCGGGGCCGAAAATCCGGCCTTTTTATTTTTAAAGCGTTAAAGTGCGCTCTTAAATGAAGCGTTCCGGGGAAGACGGCGTCTTTTGCCCGACCGGGTTCAGGTCCGAAAGTAAAACCGCCCTCTGGCCCGCCGCCTTGACTTCACTATTTTTCATGTTTCCGGGGTGATGTCCGTATCTTCATGGGGGTGAAGGCCTTATCTTCATGGATTGTGGCCCAAAACAAGGCCGTGGTTTCCGCTTGACAAACGGCCTGGGTAATTGTAATTTAATTATTTACGCGCCCGTGGCTCAGCTGGATAGAGCGCCGGACTACGAATCCGTAGGTCGCAAGTTCGAATCTTGCCGGGCGCACCATGAATATCAAGGGCTTCCGAGAATCAATCGGAAGCCCTTTTTCTGTCTGGTAAACCATTTTGGTAAACCAACTGGTAAACCAAAAATCCGTAGCTCTAATTTTCGCCGAGATCGGGGACGTGCAAATGTTCCAGGGCGGTGCGCTTCTGGCCGTCAATCAGATGATAGTAGGTCGATAGGGTGAGGTTGGGGCTGCTGTGGCCCATCAGTTCCGAGACGGCTTTCAGATCGGCGCCGGCCCGGAGTAGGGAACTGCCATACCAATGCCGCAGATCGTAGGGCCGCAGGCGGCGGGTTATGCCGGCCCGGCGCAGGGTGGCCCGCCAGGCGGTTTTAAGGCTCCTGACCTGGTGGCCGTCATACTCGATAAGCCAGACGCGCCCCGGTTCGGCGGTGGCCAGGGCGCTGATCTTGGCCAGGATGGCCGGCCGCAGCGGCAACAAGGCCCGGGGGCTGTTGGTCTTGGATCTGGCCACCCAGAGGCCGCCGGCCGCAAAGTCAACGTCTGACATTTTAAGGGCGAATAGCTCTGTCGCGCCGGGCCGGACGCCGGTGTTCATCATAATTTCAATGGCCCATTGGAGGTGCGCCGGCGCGGCCGTGTAAATGGCCTTCAGTTCGTCCTCGGTCACTAAATCGGGCGCCCGGCCTTCCTTCTTGGTCTCCGGCCGGAAACGGCCAAAGGGGTTGACCTGGACCAGTTCATTATCAACCCCCCAATTACAGATAGCCTTGCAGTAGGCGCGTATGCGGTTGCGAGTGCCCAAGGTTCGGCCCAGCTTGGCCAAGGCCTCGTCCAGTTCAGACATATCGGCCATGGTCAGGCTGGCCACCTGTCGGCCGCCCCATCGAGGCAGGACGTGGAGGTTAAGGATATAAAGCAAGGTCGCCCTGGTGCGCGGCGACAAGGGCTTGGCGTCCAGGTATTTTTGAGACAGTTCCGTAAACGTCAGGGCCGGCCGGGCCGGCTCGGTATGGCCGGCCCGGCCGGCCTCGGCCAGATAATCCGCTTCCCATTTCTTGGCCGCAATCTTGCCATCGGCCCCCCGGCCGAAATATCGGCGCCGAACCTTCCTGGCCTTGTCCTCTCGGAAGGCCACGAACCAGCGGCCGTCTGCGGTCTGGTGGACGCTCATTCGGACGCCTGTTCAGGGGGAGTTACCCGCAGCATTTTTTGCTCACGCTCAAGCAGATCGGCCGCTTCTCGGGAGGCCCGGAGTGTTTCTTGGAATAACTTATTGGATAAGGGCGATGCCGGCGACATAAAATTATTACCAAGCTTCTTCCCAACCGTGAAAGCGGCCCCAATTAGCATGGCGACTATAATTAGCTTAAAGGATAACCCCCGATTTTTGTCTTTACGCTCTTCCAGTTTTTCAGAATAGGTTTTACTGTTCGCAATAACTGCCTGCATTTCCAGCGCGGTCATATCCATTCCCGCCGGGGTTTCTATTTTTTCTATTTCTGTTGTTTTCTTTGGCCCATATTTATTATCCGGCCTACTCCCTATAAGACAAATCAAGGCCCCTAGAAGGGGGATTATTAAGAAGCATAAGACGGCCCATATACCAGCCAGGCCAATATCATGGAAACGTCTGACTGCTATTGACATGGAGGGACATATGGTAAGAAGATAAAAACCAAAATCAATCCTGTCAGATACAAGTCCAAACATCTCTGGATTTAGGCTCTTGAAAAAAAATTTAAAATAAATAATGTGGATTGCCCCATAGACCAACATATGGAAAAACAGAAATCCCCAGTATTCTTTTCGGGTTGCTCGGCCAGAATATAATAAATATTGTTTAAAGATAACATCGAGGTAATATTTTTTAAAAGTTTCCATAAGGGCATCATTCCTTATATTTTGGCAATAAAATCAAAAATTGCCACTGCAATCACCAGTAGGACAAACAAAGCAAGGCAACCACTTTTTTTCACCCCGGCCTGACTTTCTAGCTCAGATATACTTGAGTGGAAAAAATCATTTATTGCGGTCTGACTTGGAAAAAATTCATTGACTGATTTTTCCATTAATGACTTTATAATATTAAATAAAGTTGCAGTTGCCAAGTCGTCAAACGGGCGGCCCCGTCCATAGCGATTGCGATCTGAAGACAAAAGACCTGCAAAAATAATGGTTAAAATAAGCAGATGTTTATCCCCTTCTTCTCTACTTTTTGCCGAGCCCTTAAGACAATTTATAAGAGCGGGATGAAGAGATTCATGCATTGTTTCATAAATTTTTACCAAAATTGAAATATCTTCAATCTTATATGTTGTAGCCACGCGCTGTAGGTATCGAGTTATATAGGCCAATAGTTGCTGGGCAAAGTCATCTCTAGATATTTCAAAATGAAATGGCCCAAGGTTGCCTGCAAAAAAAGTGGCTATTAAACAGAGAAATAAGCGAGCTTTGATATCATAACTCGTCTCTTTGTTTATTTCGCCTTGCTCTGTCAGATTATACATAAGGGGCCAAAGGTCTTTACCAGCAGAGTCGATAATCAAGTCTAACGATTTTGATAGTTTTATGTATACTTGTTCATTATTATCTGTCGGCATAATCTACCCTAAACCTCTTTAATGAGCTTAGTCACCCGGCAAAGATGAACTTCGCGGATTTCCCTTTTGGTCAATACTATTGGCTCATGTTCGGGATTATCAGACCATAGGGTTACGTTGCCCCGCTCATCAGCCATATACCGCTTTATGAGGCACTTTCCGGGATCGGCCTCGCTGCCCGGCCAACAGGCCAAGACTATTTTTCCATTGTCTATTGACCTTGTGGGAACGCAAACCGCAATATCCCCGGGCTTGATAGTGGGTGACATTGAATCGCCGTTTACTCTCACACCAAACGTGCCTAAACTTTTTTCCTGCGCTGTGACTGGAATAAAATCTTCATCCTCGCCAACCTCATAGTCTCGCCAATTTTGAATATATCCGCTTAATTCGCCCGCCCCGGCGTCAATAATCGGCGCCTTGAGAAACTGGATTGGCCCCGAGATTTCGGAGATAGACGGCGGTGGAAGCATACGATTTAAAAAATCTTGTAAGTCCTCAAAGCCAGCCGCCTTGGCGATTTTGGTTTGGACGACAAAGCCGGGCTGATATTTTCCGTTGACTATTTGGCTTATACGGCCTTGGCCAACGCCAGGAGTTTTGGCGGCAAGCTCCGCTTGGCTCATTTCTTTAAGCAACAAATCCAGGGCTTTAACGAATTTATTTCTTTTTATTTCTTTTTCTGTTGACATGATATTGCTTTTTAGATATAGTTCTTTCCCATCAAGTCAGTTGTCGCATTATCCTTATCGGCCTGTTGGTGGCAGAAAATAAGAAATGGGCGAAAACATTACCAATAGCATAACAAATGATACTACCACGGCTCCGGCAAGCCGTCAAGAACGCTTGAAAACCTGGCTTTCGGCGCGTGGTTTGACGCTGGCCAAGCTGGGCCTGGCGCTGGGCGTGACGGCCGAAGGCGTAAGGGTAATGCTGCGGAGCAAAACGGTGAATCCGATTCGGTTTGCTCAACTTCGGGGCCTGGGCATACCTGTGGACCTTTTGCCTTCGCCGGAGTTCAGGAAGTCCGGCCCGAAGGCCGACCGCTGCGCGGTTGGCGCGGATAGTGTGACGGAGTAGGCAAATGAAATCACCATCTAAAGCTATGATTCATGCTTTGTTCATCATAAATGAATACAGGACAAAAATATTTCCATTGTCTAATACACTATTGGCATTAAAAAAAAGGGGATTAGTAAAAATTTATTATAAAAATGATGATGAAAGCGGATGGTTTGAGCAGATTGACCTCACAGAAGATGGTTTGAAAATTTTAGATTTAGATAAAACGAAAAGCTATACATGGAGGCCCAAAAATGACGAGCGCATTGTGTTTCCAGTTGGCCATGATAACGCACCCGCCGAAATTGACGGACGAACAATGGGCCAAGGTCATACACCTGGCGGTCAAGGCCTGGTCCAACAAAATGCGGGCGGAGCGGAAAATGGAGAAGAGGGGGAACAAGGCATGAGCGAAAACAACTTGTCCAATTTGCTGGCGAGATGGGATAAGCAGGAACGCGCCAATACTAAGATTCGCAAAAATGCAACGGACCTGTTGTATCGGATGGTCTTTTTGGGCATTGACCGTGCCGATGGAATTGATACGGCCCTGGCCCTTGTGGATCTGCTTGAAGAACTGGAAGAGATTGCCAGGCAAGATGATAAGGACTAGGTAATACCACTGCAACCAGATAAGCGGAGAGGGTGGAACATAGTATGAGCGAACATGAAACGCCGAGGCTGGCCAGTCTGCATGAGTCATGGCAGACCGCACTTAAAGAAAAGGCGGCCAGGGAGGCCGAAGAGAGCATGGAATCCCAAGCCAAAGCGCAGGCTGATTATGAGCGTCGGCAGCAATACGATTCAGATTGCCGCGAAGTGGCAACGGATCTGTTTATCCACATGGCGCACTTGGGCGTTAATGATGTTTCCAAGGCCGCTGACGTGGCCCGGGCTTTGGTGTCGATTGTCTTCAACGTGAGAAATCATGAGATTGACATTCAGATCAAGGAGAACAAGGTATGAGCAGCCCTACGGGACGGCCGAAATTCAAGAGGAACTGGGCCGGGAAGGATTACAAAATACCGCGATATAAGGGCGACAAGAAGGTGTTGGACGGCCTGCAAGAGTTGGTGGACGGACTGAAGCGGAAGAAGAAGCCGGCCGCCGTGGAGGCCACCGGCGAGACGACGGTGAAGCCGTGAGCCGGCCGCCGACGCCGGCCGAGGCGGGCCAGAAACTTTGCCCGATGGCCATGTCTTCGGCCGGCGCGGAGGATATTTTGTGCGCCCGGGCGGAATGCCAGGCCTGGACCAAAACCTTGGCCGGCCTGTGGACCTGCGGGATGATGGCCGATGCCGGGCTTCGGGATGAAGTTCAGCTTTTGAGGCGGCAGGTGAACAACCTCATGAAGCGGAGGCGGTGAGGAATGACCGAAAGCAAAGCGCCGGAGTTGACCGAAGTTGATTTAGCCGAAATGAATGTCTGCCCCTGCAAGGCCGATGTGCCTGTCTTGGTGGCCGAGATCCGGCGGCTCCGGCCGGCCCTGGAGGCCGCCCAAGCCAAATTAAAAGACCTGGAAATGGAACTCGGCGCGAGGATGTACCAGGGCGCCACGGCCTACAAATGAAAAAGGCATATAAATATTGGGATCGCGCTTGGAGCTTGGTGGAGGGTTGCACACCATGTTCGCCGGGCTGCGCTCATTGCTGGTCTGCGGCGATAGCCAGCCGATTCCAGAAGGCAAGCAACTTTAAAACAACGGAGGCCGGCCTGTATAACGACCATGTCCGTTTTCGCCTTGACCGCCTAATTTTGCCGGACCTTGCTTATAGACCTTCCGTTTGGGCTATTTGGACAGATCTTTTTCATGATGAGGTTCACCTAGATTACATTACCTTGGCTTTCCGGTATATGCTAGAAAATCCCCGGCACATTTTTTTGGTTCTGACCAAGCGGGCCAATAGGGCCTTTGATTTCTTGCAAAGCTACGCCCATAAAGGAATAGTCCCTAACGCCTGGATAGGCGTAACGGTCTGCAACCAGGCCGAGGCTGACGAAAAAATACCGCTCTTGCTCCAGACCCCTGCCGCCTATCGGTTTCTTTCTGTAGAGCCCATGCTTGGGCCTATAGATATTTGTTCCGCGCTTTGGACGATTAATTACAAGACAGGGCAATTTAAACCGATTGACCTTGTTATCTGCGGCCCGGAGAACGGGCCGGGCAAGCGGCCGTTTGATCTGGCCTGGGCGGCCAAGATAGAGGCTGATTGCCAGGCCGCCAACGTGCCGTTTTTTTTCAAAGGGGAAGGCCTATCACATGATCTGCCCTGGGAGGTAAGACGATGAAAACCCTGGACGCGCTTTTAGGAGAGCGAGACGATAAGGCTATCCTGGCCGAGTTTCGCCGCCTTCAAGACGAGAACGAATTTTTGAAAAGCAAAGAGGAATTTCTGACGAAGGAAAACGCCAGATTGACAAAAGAGAGTGCGGACAACAACGATCAGGCGATTGATTTCGCCTGGCGTTTGGGTGACTGCGCCAAGGAGTGCCGGGAATTGCACATGGAACTGGACCGCCGGCCGCCGGTGGATCCGAAGCCGTCCATCAGGCGGCGGCTGGAATACCTGTTTACTGGCCGGTAAAATGGAGACCGCAATAGAAAAACATAGACGCAGCCAGCCTACCTTGATCCCATTACAGGATATGGTAGATGAGGCTGTTGAGTTTATCAGGGAACATGAGCCGCCGGATGGGTATTTTGTGGGCTTTTCTGGCGGCAAAGATAGCATTGTTACTTTAAATCTGGTTCGTCAAGCCGGCGTGAAACATCATGTTTTTTTTAGCAATACCGGATTAGAAGCACCTGAACTGTTGAGATTTATATTGCTTCACTATACCGATGTTGTTTGGCTTCGTCCACAAATGTCATTTTGGAAATATTTGAGGAAATTCTCCCCGCCTTTCATTTATACCCGCTGGTGCTGCAATAAGTTAAAAAAAGACCCTAGCCGACCGGCCATTATAAAACAGTATATTGGCAAAGAATTAAGACACAGGATTATGGGCATACGAGCCGCGGAATCCATTAGACGCGCCAGCCGGCCGAGAATAGACACCTTTGGCGGTCGGACGCTTTATAAGCCGATCTTCGGATGGAATGAATATTACGTTTGGGAGTTCATCGACAGTATGGGCTTGGCTTACCCCTCATTATACGATGAGGGGTTTGATCGTATTGGTTGCATTATCTGTCCGTTCATAAACCACTACCCGGCAAAACTTAAACGAAACCGGGAACGCTGGCCGGCAACATTCCGAATCTTTGAAAACGTGGTGACTGATTGGTTCAACAACTATCGGAAAAGCACAGGCCAATACCCAGAGAAGACGGCAGAGGAATACTTGGCCTCCTACTATCAGGGCAGGCTATCAGCGCCAGGCCAGAGTGAGCCAAATTTGTTTTGCTCGGTGGACTGGCTATGACAAGAATCGCTCGGGTATTTCCTCGCCGCACGAAAGCCACGCCTGACGATGATATGGCTTTTGTCGGATATCCGAGACTGACGCAGCCGCCGGTTGACGAAGTGCATATAAGCGTCACTTTTTCGTGGGATCTGCCCTTGGCCGAGCAAATGGCCAAGACCTGGGCCGGGATCGCGCCGGTTACGATGGGCGGGCCGGCCCTGGGCATGAGAGGCGAAGAGTTTGTGCCCGGCCGCCACCTGCGCATCGGGTATGTGATCACATCCAGGGGCTGTCCTAACCGTTGTTGGTTCTGTTCTGTGCCCAAGCGCGAAGGCAACACAGTCAGGGAATTACCTATAACGGAGGGCCATAATGTCCTGGATGATAACTTGCTGGCTTGCTCTGATGAGCATATCCGGGCCGTCTTCGCCATGCTATCGCGTCAAAAATTGGGCCGCATAATGTTCACCGGCGGCCTGGAAGCTGCCCGGCTGAAACCCTGGCATGTTGAAGAAATAGCGAAACTCCACCCCAAAGAAATATTTTTGGCGTATGACACGCCCGACGACTACGAACCGCTGGTAGAGGCGGCCAGAATGTTTCGGGCGGCCGGAATAAGGCCGCAATCGCATACGCTCCGGGCCTACGTTTTAATAGGCTGGCCAAAGGACAGTATGGTAATGGCCGATTTGCGCCTTCGGAGCGTATTAGCTCAAGGCGTAATTCCCATGGCTATGTTGTGGCGCGATGAATCCGGCGACCGGGATCATTCGTGGGTTCGGTTTGCCTGGCCTTGGGTGCGGCCGGCCGCGATGAAATTTCCGCCAAACGTGGAGGCGTTATGACCCCCGGCCTGATAGTTGACTTGTTCGCCGGCGCCGGCGGGGCCTCCTTGGGCTTGGAGATGGCCCTTGGCCGGGCCGTGGACGTGGCCATAAACCACAACCCGGCGGCCGTGGCCATGCACAAGGCCAACCATCCAAGCACTCGCCATTTTGTCCAAAATATTTATGAAGTGCTACCGCGGACGGCCACCCTGGGCCAGCCGGTGGATGTGCTGTGGGCTTCGCCGGACTGTAAGCATTTCAGCAAGGCGAAGGGCGGAAAGCCCCTGGACCGGAACATTCGGGATCTGGCCTGGATAGTTGTTCGGTGGGCGCAGGACGCCAAGCCGAAGTTGATATTCGTGGAGAACGTGGAAGAGTTCTTGACGTGGGGGCCGCTGGACCGGAAGGGCAAGCCTATCAAGGAACGCTCCGGGGAAACCTTCAGGAAGTGGGTTAAGGCCATCCAGGCCGAAGGCTACCGGGTGGAATGGCGCTGTCTGCGGGCCTGCGATTATGGCGCCCCGACCATTCGCCGGCGGCTGTTCATCGTCTGCCGCCTGGACCGCAAGCCCATAAACTGGCCTCTGGCCACGCACGGCCCTTGGGCTTTGAATCTCAAACCGAACACGCCCCTGGCCCCGGCCCGGCCCGGCTCCAAGCTGCTCCGGCCGCTCCAGCCTTACCGCACGGCGGCGGAGTGCATCGACTGGGACTTGCCGGTTCGGTCGATTTTCGGGCGGAAAAAACCCCTGGCCGAGAACACTTTAAGGCGCATTGCCGAGGGCCTACGGCGCTACGTTATCGAGGCCCGGGAGCCCTTCATAGTGCCGGCGCCCGAGGCCTCTTACTGGATGTTACAAGCCAACACCGGTGTTATCGGCCGGGCGGCCGATACGCCTTTCTCAACCATACTCCAGACCGGGAGCCACCAGCAACTTGCCATGGCGCAGCTTTCGCCCCTGGCCTTGGAGATCGGCGGGAATGACCGGAACGCCTGCCCCTTGCCCCTGGACAGGCCCTTTAAAACTTTACTCACGCGAGAACACAAGGCCCTGGTCACGGCCAGCCTGGTTCATTATTACGGCCACCTGCCCGGCGGCCGGCCGCGCTGCGGTTCGGTGGTCGAGCCGCTATGCACGGTCACGGCCGAAGGCAACCGCTTTGGCCTGGCCGTGGCCAAGGTGGCCCCATTCATCCAGCACGTCCAGCACAGCAGCCGAGGGCCGGCCGGCGTCATGCCGGCGGATGATCCGCTGCGGACCATAACGGCCTACCCCAAGGGCGGGTCCATGGCCCTGGTGACGGCCACGCTGATGACCAATACCAGCGGCCATGCGCCTGGTTCGTTGAATTTCTCTTTGCCAACCCTGACCACGGGCAATCAGCAAGCCTTGGTGACGGCCTTCCTGGCCAAGCCAAACCATACTGCGGAATATTACAGGTGCTAGATCATGACCACGGCGACCGGAGAGGTATTCATGATCTCCAAGTCGTTTAAGATGAGAATGGAATGAGGCACACCGAATGAAAGAACGTCCTGTTCATTCGTTTTTGTTTTCCACGCCGATGGTCCGCGCTCTCCTGGGCCGCCACAAAACGCAGACCAGGCGAGTGATGAGGCCGCAGCCGACCAGTTTTTTACCTGATTTTAAAGATAGGAGTAAATTCAGTATTCCGATTGCGTTTAAAGCGCCTGATGGTCTTGATGTGGAATTTCAAGGAGATTGGATTAAACCGCCTGTGGAAATTGGCGAACAAGTTTGGGTGCGCGAGGCCTGGCGCAAAACCGGCGTAATCGCGTCACCAATCGCCTACAAGGCCGATGAGGAAGATAATATAATCCTGGCCGGCGAAGATGGAAGTTTGGCCAAAGTCAGTTATCGTTACAAACCGTCAATCTTCATGCCTCGCGCCATATCCAGGATAACGCTTGAAATCACGGACGTTGGGGCGGAGCGGCTACAGGATATTACCGAACTGGACGCGCTGGCGGAAGGCGTGACGAAGCCGAAGTGCATAGGTCTAAGCGTTTGCGGTGGCGGGTGCGATGCCTGCGAAGCCGGCGCCCCCCATGTCGCCCATTACGCCATGCTTTGGGATTCTCTCAACGGAAAAAAAACTGGCTATTCCTGGGCCGCCAACCCCTGGGTCTGGGTGTTTAAATTTAAGGTTGTCAAGCCAGTATGAATACCGACCGAGACGCCATAATCGACAAGGCGATAATGCTTTTGCAGAGCGCGAAAAGCGAACCGGAAACGCTTGAAGACGGCGCCGCTCCGGAAGTGTCTGAATCCGGCCGGCCGCTATCCAGTCTGGCGGATAAGGGCTGGCTGTCCGTAGAAGAGGCCGCGGCCTGGATAGGCCGAAGCCACAAGTATATCAGGAAAAAGTTACGGGAGCGCCGCTTGTGGTGTCAACGCCTGCCTGGCCGGGGCGGCGGCGAATTGCGGATCCCCAAGGCGCACCTGGACGAACAGATGGCCCTTGGTTTCCCGGTTCTGAAGATACCGCCCCGGGCCTTGGAACGGCTTGACGCCGAGCGGGCGGCCGCCAAGCTGCTACGGGAGGCCCGGCCGCTTAAAGACATAATACCCGGCCCCGAGCGCGATGAGTCAAAACAGCCTCCGCAAAGGGTTTACTGATGGCGGACAAGCCCCCTGGGGCCATTGGCCCCAGACCCCATAATCCCCCCGACCAACCGGCCACGGCCCCCGAAGCAAGCGCGGGCAGACCGTCAACCGGCCTGGGTCCAGGGCTCAGCCCTGGCGACATACGGGCGGAGGTCTTGGCGGCCAACGCGGAGGCCAACGCCAAGGCGATCGCCGCCCGGCCGGTGGTGACCAAGGTTCGGCCGCCCGTCATGCCGGCGCCGGACTGGGCCGATGATAAGCTCCTGGCCAAGGCCAACAGCACGGAGCAGTTCGGCGAAGCCCGGCTTATCAAGTTTTTCTTTGCCGGCCTGGTGGTCCGGGACAACACGGCATCCGCACCCAACGCGGCCGGAATATTCGATGACATCTACATCTGGACCGGGCGCTCATGGGAACTGGACACCAACCACCAGTTCAAGGATTTACTTTTCATAGTCGGCCAAGTCTTCAGCCAAAAGGCCTGGACAGTTTATAACGAGGCCGCCCGCCTGGTATGGCCGAAAGACGTTCCCCCACCTGATACCGCCCCCGCAACCCCCGCCCCCCAGACGCCGGCGCCATCAAGCCCGCCGGAGCAAGACCCGCCTACTGCCGCGCCGGCGTCTGGACATCCCGCCTTTGCGGACGATTCACCGAACTACGACCTGACCAGCCTAAAAGTTTTCGCCAAAAATTCGGCCAAGGAGATGAAGGACCATCCCGTTGCCGTTCTGGTCAAGAAGGGCGATGAATACATGGCCAGGGCGCATAAGTGCTGGACCTTGCCGCGCCTGACCCAAGCCGCGGCCCTGGCCTGCTCCGGCGGCCGGTCTTCCCTGGGCTTCAAGGGCCGGTGGAACTCGCTTGACACCTACTTGCCATGCAATAACGGAACGCTGGACCTGACCACGCTGGAACTCATGGAGCCCCGGCCGGAGCATTATTTCAACCGCCTGGTCCCCTGGGATTATCTGGGGCCGGACGTGCCTTGTGATACCTGGGACGATATGCTTTCAAAATGCCTGGGCGGCGACCAGGAGTTGATTGATTATTTTTACCTGGTGCTTGGTTCCTGCCTGATCGGCCGGGCGCCGAAAAATGTGTTTTGCGCCCTGGGCGAATCGGCCAACAACGGCAAAAGTTCAGTCTTCGGCGCCCTGGGGCGGCTGTTGGGCAACGCTGATCAAGGCGGCTTTGCGGCCGAGTTGGGGCCGGACATTTTCTTGTCGCAACCCAAAAGAGGAAGTGACGCCCCGCGCCCCGGGCTTTTGCGCCTGGAGGGGGCCAGGGTGGCCATCCTTAACGAAGCCGACAGCCGGGACTGGTGGGACTTGGGGCAGACCAAAAAGTTGACCGGCGGCGACACGGTGAGCGAGCGGAACTTGAACAAGGCCCCCTACAGGAGTTTTAAATTGGAAGCCACGTTTATACTGCATAGCAACCACATGCCCAAGGCTAACGGCCTGGACATGGGTTTCCAGAACCGCCTTGTGGTTATCCCTTTCCTTTCCCAGTTCCTGCCGCCGGACAAATTGGCTGAAGCCCTGGCCAACGGCGAAACAAACGTCTATCCAGAGATCAACCGCACGGAAATGGAAAACCGCCTTAACCAGGAGATGAGCGGCATATTGGCCCGGCTGGCCACGGCCGCCATGAAATTATTGTCCATGGGCGGACAACTGCCCCCGCCACCCCCGGCCTGCCGCAAGAAGGCCGAAGATTATATATATGACCAAGACCTGCCGGGGCAGTTCCTCAAGGCCCGCTGTGAGATAGTGCCTGATCTGACCAAGAGAATAAGGGCCAACGTGCTTTACAGGGCCTTTAAATCCTGGTGCGAGACGGAAAAGGACATTGATTCCCGAGACGTGATGAAAAACCAGCCTTTTGGCCGGGCCATACGAACCCGCTTGAAAAACACCAAAAGAGACAGTTCGGGCTGGTTATACCTGGGGATCAGACTATTGGAAGACTTTGAAATCAAGAAAAAAGAAAGGGAGGATGACGACAAATAGACGTTATTTTGAATCCAGCCGGCCAGGCGGCGCCCCCGCGCACCTGGGCCGGCTTTAAACATTCTCGCCGAGGGTGAGGCGTCTAACAGGCGGGCCGCTTATGGGCTTGGTCGGTTCTTTGGGGGGAGGCTCTGGGCATAAAGGCCCGGGGGCGCTGTTGGCTTTGGCCAACGTCAAGAAATTTCACCAGGCAACCCACTAGCGTGGGGGCGACTGTTGCGGTGGCTGATTCTTAAAAAAATTTGCCGTCGCGCCAGCGACCGTGGAAGGTTTGCGCTTTTTTTTGGAGGCCCCGGGAAAGTGCATAACTTATGCACAATAAATGTATATAAATTTAATAAGTAAGTATTCGTCATTATTAAACAAGTGTATGAATGTATGATTTCCGGCCTATTGGGGCGCTAAGAGGAAAAAAGCAGGGTGAAAAGTCGTTTTGCTTATATAAGGGCTCACATGAGCGGAAATCATACACCAGAGGCGCGGATTAAAATTTTTTCAGCGATTAAGAAACTTTAAACCAGTTTTTACCAAGCCACATCATACACAGGAATATACACAGGAGGGGATGAGATGGGGGCGGCGATGGACTGGCTAAGTGAATCCGAGAGGGAAAGCCTGGCCCAGGAGCTACTGCCGAAGGCCAAGGTCAAAGGCGGGCGGGTGACGGCCTCTTGCCCGTTCCACAACGAAAATACGCCGTCCTTCGGATATTCGCCGGCCTTGGACGTTTATCATTGCTTCGGATGTCGGGCTTCGGGCGACCTGATCAAGTTGTGGGGCCACCAGACGGGCCAGGGCGATGACGAGGCCGGCGTGTTCCGGGCTTTCAAAGCCAAATACGGCCCGGCCGCTGGGGCCGAGGGCCCCAGACCCCGGGACCGTCGAACTGTGAGGCAACGCCCAGAGCCACGGCCGGCGCTGGACTGGGAGCCAGCCGAATTAGAAAAACCGCCGGACTTGTGGCTGGAGAGGGCAACACTATTCGCGCAACACTCGGCCGAGCGGCTTCAGGGGAACGCCCGGGAACTGGCCCGGCTGGCCGGATATGGCCTGGACGCCTACGCAGCCGGAACTTGCCGCCTGGGGTGGAATGACGCAATCAAGGTTTTTCCTTGTTCGTCCTGGGGCCTGGCGAAGGATGGGGACATTAAACTTTATCCTGGTTTGACTATTCCGCTCTACGAGGACGGCCAGGTAATCAAGATAAAGATAAGGCGGCCGGACGGTTCACAGCCGCGCTTTATGATGGTTGAGGGTTCCTGTATGCGGCTTTCGATTTACGGCAAGACCGACACCATTATGGTGGTGGAGGGGGAAAGGGACGCCGCCATGCTCTGGTGTATGTTCGGCTGGGCCGGCTGGTCTATCCTTGCCACCGGATCGGCCAGCGCCCGGCCCTGCGCCCAGGTTCATCAGCGGCTTTCAGCGGCCAAAGTGCTGGCGGTGAGCCTGGACGCGGACAAGGCAGGGGCCGGGGCCTGGCTTGATTTCTGGCGCAAGACCTACCCCAGGGCCTTTCAATGGCTGCTACCCCGGGCCTGGGGACTGAAAGACCCGGGCGAGGCCGTCCAGGCCGGTTATGATCTTTCTCCCTGGATGGCGGAGGCTTTGGTATATGCCAGGTTCATTCTGGCGGACGAAAAACGGGCCTTTTGAAAAACTTGTCAACTGGACTTTTATAAAATTTATATTGGACATTAAAAAAATTTGTTTAATATTTTTCCCATTTTTTAAAACGTATTTTGGACATTTAGAAAATTTATTTTGGACTTTTAAAAATCGAAAAAATTTAGATGTTAGTCTCTTTTCCATGATTGGGGAAGCATACATAGCGGCCGGCATAACAGAGTTTGAAACCCTGGGCAAGGGGCCGGTCGGCCAGCGTTACAAGCGGTTTGTGCTGCTGTATGTGGCTGACCCGAAGCGCAACGCCACCCGGGCCTACAGGGAAGTGTTCGGGACTAAAAGTTACGATTCGGCCAGAGCTAACGCTTCAAAATTGCTAACAAAACCTAACATTTTGGCGGCTATAAACGCGATTCAGAACAGGGTTCGGGAAACGGCCTTGGACCGCATACTGAACAAGCTGGAAGCCATAATTCACACCGAACTGCGGGACGTTATGGAGTGGGGAGAGGATGGCCAAGTCAAAATAATTCCTTCGGCCAAACTGTCGCCGGCGGCTTCCGCGGCCTTGTCTCAGATTCAGGAAGTGCGGGAAGAGAAACAACAGCGTTTGCCGGGAATGGAGAACGCGGAGGAAGCGGCTCTGAACATTATCCGCCGCTGCGTAAAGCTGCATGACCCGCTCCGCGCCATAGAGGTTTACGCCAAGTTGGCCGGGATCGGCGGGGCGGAGCGGGTGGAAGTTACCGGGATAGCTGAAAGCATAAAGGCGGCCTGGAGCAGGGTAAGCAAGGCCGAGGCCGGCGCCCAGGCCGGCGGGCAGTAAGGCGAAGAGAGCGTGACCAGCAGATCAGACATGGAACTAAGCATAGGCTTTGCCACCGATGTGGCGGTCCGGTTTGCGTTTGACCCGCTGGGGTTCGTTCTCTTCATCTTTCCCTGGGGCGAGGGCGAATTGGCCGGCCAGAGCGGGCCGGACACTTGGCAGACTGAACTACTGATGGAAGTAGGCCGGCAGCTTCAAGCCGGCGCCAAGACCCTGCGCTTTGCCGTGGCTTCCGGCCATGGAGTGGGCAAGAGCGCCTTGGTGGCCTGGCTGATTATCTGGGCCATGTCAACCAGGCCGGAGTTGGTGGGCACGGTAACGGCCAATACGTTCAATCAGTTAAAGGGAAAGACGTGGGCGGAGTTGGCCAGGTGGCACAAACGAGCGATTAACGCGCATTGGTTCAAGTGGACACCGACCCGCTTTCAGTTGGTGGAAAGCCCGCAGACGTGGTTTATAGACGCCCTGCCGTGGTCAAAGGAGGCCTCGGAGGCTTTCGCCGGAACTCACGCCCAGTTTGTGCTTATGGTCATGGATGAGGCTTCAGCCATCCCGGACGTAATTTGGGAAGTCGCCGAGGGTGCTATGACAACCGGCGGCTTCTTTTTCGCGTTTGGGAACCCTACGCGCAATACCGGCCGCTTTCGGGAGTGCTTCGGGCGCTTCTCTCATCGCTGGACTACGCGCCAGGTTGACAGCAGAACGGCCAAGATGGTCAACCAGGACCAGGTGAAAGAATGGCTGGCCGACTACGGTGAGGATTCGGATTTTGTGCGGGTGCGCGTCCGCGGCGTCTTCCCCAACGTGGGCGACAGGCAGTTTATCAGCGCCGCCCTGGCCGAGGAAGCCGCCCGGCGGCAAGTTCAGGCCGATTCCAGGCAGCCCCTAATCATGGGGGTGGACGTGGCCCGCTTCGGAGATGACCAGAGCGTTATCTGTTTTCGCCGGGGCCGGGACGCCCGCACTATCCCCTGGAAAAAATATCGAGGCCTGGACGGGGTGCAGTTGGCCTACAGGGTAATTGAGCTATGCAACGAGTTTCAGCCGACGGCCATTTTTGTGGACGGCGGCGGGGTGGGCGCAAGCTGTGTTGACCATTTGCGGCTGAAGGAACTGGCCGGCCTCCAGGAGGTCAACTTTGCGGCCCGGGCGGACAAGAAGACTGACAACGGCGGGGACTTCGCCAATAAGCGGGCGGAGATGTGGAGCAGTCTCAAGGCCTGGCTGCCCATCGGGGCCATACCCGATGACCAGGCGCTTATTGACGGGCTTTGCGGGGGTGACTACGGGTTTGACCTTCGGGACCGCCTAATCTTGGAAAAGAAGGAAGACATGAAGAAACGGGGCCTGGCCTCCCCTGACGAAGGGGACGCCCTGGCCCTGACTTTTGCCCAGCCGGTGGCCCTGGTGCAGGAGAGCTACAGAACGACACAGGCCATAGATGACGACAACCTTTGGAGGTGATTCATGTGCGGTGGTGGAGGCAGTTATTCAGCGCCGGCGCCGGTGGCGCCCCCCGTCCTTCCGGCCATGGTTGTGCCCATCGAGGCCAACACGGAGGCCAAGGCGGCCGGAGATGAGGAACGCCGGCGCAGGCAGGCGGCCTCGGGCCGGAGCGACACCATTTTGACCGGCGGGTTGGGGATTAAAGACCAGGCCCAGGCCGCCGGCAAACGGCTCCTTGGGGCCTAGGGGCCCCAAACCCCCAAGCCGGCGGACGGTGAGGCGGCGCGGGCCATAGTGGCCGAGGCCGGAAGATTGGTGGGGAATTTAAAAATATGACTACCGAGAAAGATATACGCCATTTCAGGCGGCGGCTTGCGGCCCTGGAAGAGGAACGCAAGAAGGGCTGGGAAGGGCACTGGCGGGATCTGGCGGCACACTTTATGCCACGGAGGGCCCGCTTCCTGGACGCCGGGGACGGGACTAATGAGGGCGATCCCCGCAACCATCTTTGGGACAATGCCGGCATCCTGGCCCGGCGTATTCTTTCCTCGGGTATGCAAACCGGGTTGACTTCGCCGGCCCGGCCCTGGTTCGCCCTGACCATACAGGACGAAAACTTGGCCCAACTGGCCCCGGTCAAGGCCTGGTTGCATGAAGTTTACGAGCGCATGGTGAATGTCTTTGCACAGTCAAATTTTTATGACCAAGTGCATTTACTTTACGACGAGTTGGCCACGTTCGGCACAGGCGTAATGCTCATTGAAGAGGACGAGGCAAACACCATACGCTGCCGGACCCTGACGGTGGGGGAATACTGCTTAGACACCAACGCCACCGGCCGGGTTGATACCCTCTACCGCCGGGTTCGGATGACCCCCAGGCAGATACTGGAAGCCTGGCCCGACACCTGCCCGGATCGCGTCAAGAAGATGGTGGAGCATGACAGCTACCAATGGCTTGACATTCTCCATGTGGTCGAGCCGCGCAATCTGAAGGATAAAAGCCCGGTTGGCCGGTTGGACGGCCAGGCCCGGCCGTTCCGGTCGGTTTATATTTTCCTTGAGGGGCGGCCCGATGAGGTCTTAGAGGATTCAGGCTTTTACGAGTTCCCGGCGATCTGTCCTCGCTGGAGTATAACGGCCTCCGATGTTTACGGCTCATCGCCGGCCATGGAAGCCCTGGCCGACTGTAAACTTCTTCAGGCCATGACCAGGGACGGCAGCAAGGCCCTTAGCAGGGAAGCCCTGCCCCCGATGGTGGCCCAGAAAGATAACGGCCTGGGAAAACTCAACATGAATCCCGGGGCGCTCAATTTCGTTACCAACATGAACCCAAGCGGGCCTAATCCGCCTGTCGGGCCGCTCATAAATGTAAGGGCCAACCTGGCCGCCTTGGAGCAATCAAAGGGCAACCTTAAAGACCAGATTCAGCGCATATTTTTCAACGACCTTTTCCTTATGCTGGCCAACACGGATAAGGAAATGACGGCCAGGGAAGTGAACGAGCGCAACGCCGAGAAAATGCTCATGCTCGGGCCGGTCCTGGACCGCCTGCGCTCCGAGCAGCACCAACCGAATATTGAGCGGACTTTCGGCATCATGTGGCGCCGGGGGGATATACCGCCGCCTCCGCCGGAACTGGCGCAATCGGGCGAAGGCATACATATAGAGTTTATTTCCATCTTGGCCCAGGCCCAGAGGCAGGCCGGCTTGACCGGGATAAACAACACCTTGGCATTTGCCGGTCAAGTGGCCGGTCTAAGCCCGTCAGTCCTGGACAAAATCAATTTTGACGAGGCGGTTGATCAGGTCGCCGAAATGAACGGAGTTCCGCCCAACCTTTTGCGCTCCACGGAAGAAGTGGCCCAGATACGCCAGGAGCGGGCCGAGCAAATGGCCCAGCAGCAACAGATGGCCCAGCTTGGCCAGTTGGCCGGCCTGGCCAAGGAGGGGGCCGGCGCCATGAAGGAAGCGGGGGCCGCCGCGGCCATGTCCGTGGGCCAAGGCGGCCCAGGTGGAGCCGGGAATGTCTGAAGAAGCTGAACGGACGCGCCTAGACTGGCTTGGCGCCCTAAATAACCCCGGCGCCCGGCGGATCTTCGGCCTGATGATTCACAGCGCGGCTTTCGAGCGAAGCCACATATATAACAGCCCCCTTGAAACAGCGTTTAAAGAGGGCATCCGCTCCGTGAGTTTGGATATAAAAGAACTGATAGAACTGGCCAAGCCTGGCGAAACAGCCGTCTTGCTGGCCGAGATCATGAAGGAGAAACAATATGAGCAGAGGAAGCTACGGAATCTTGCTGATGGGTCTAACGATGATGAGGGCGCCTGAAGGCGGCGGCGGAAGCGGCCCGGCCGGCGGGGAGAGCGGCGAGCCGGCGGCCGGCGGGGAGGGCGGAGCGCCCGGGGGCGGAGAGGGCGGAGCTGCGCCCGAGCCGAAGGTGAAAGACACCCTCTTGACCGCCCCGGAACCGGACGAGGGGCAGCCCGAGCCGAAGGACGGCCAGCAGGGCCAGGACCAGAAGCCCGAGCCGAAGGAAGGGGAGGCCGACCTGAAGCCTTCGACGCCCGAAGGCTACAAACTGACTTTTGGCGAAGGCGTCAAGGTGGACAATGACATCTTGGCCAAGTTCCAGTTGACGGCCCACGGCATGGGCCTGACCAAGGGCCAGGCCCAGAAGTTGGGCGACCTCTACGCCGGCCACATGGCCGACATGAACCAGAAGTTCCAGGAAGCCCAGATAAAGGTTCTGAACGACTACATTGATACGCAGAACGCCGTCCTGGCCCAGCGCCCGAATTTCAAGGAGGAATTGGCCTTGGCCAAGAAAACCTTGCTGGAGTTCGGCAGCCAGGACTTGGTTGACGCTTTCCAAAGCACGGCGATGGGCAGCCACCCGGCCATGTTCGAGTTCATGGTGAAAGTGGGCAAGGCCCTGGGCGAACCGGGATTTAAAGGCGAATCGGCCGGGAAGCCCGAGACCCCCTTGAACATACAGATCTGGGGCGAAGACGGTTTAGGCCCCAAAGCCAGATAACCACAACAACGAAGGGAGAAATAAGAAATGCCTTGGCAACCGAACATTGACGGAACCACCGTCCGCACCCTGGCCGATTGGGGGTCTTTCTTTAAGGCCAACGGCCAGATCCACAACATCATCGAACTGATGGACCAGACCAACAATATCCTTGAAGACATCCTTTTCAAGGAAGCCACCGACCTGGACGGCAACCGCACCGCCCTGCGCGTGAAGATCCCGACCGTTTTCTACCGCCGCCTCTACCGGGGCATTGACGTTTCCAAGTCCGAAGTCTCCGTAGTCAAGGATCCGGTGGCCATGATCGAAGCCCGGGCCATGATTGACGTGCTGCTCTTGGAACTGCACTCCAGCCAGGCCGCGGCCTACCGCCAAGCCGAAGCCAAGGCGTTCTTGGAAGCCATGCGCCAGGAAGTGGCCACGGCCCTTTTCTACGGCAACGTCAAGAGCAATCCCGACGGCATCCACGGCTTAGATCCCCGCTATGCCTACAATGACGCGCCCAACGTCATTGACGCCGGCGGCACGGGCAACCAGAACACTTCGATATGGGGCATTGTTTGGGGCGAGAACGAGGCCCACGGCATATTCCCCAAAGACAGCAAAATGGGCCTGAACCACAAAGTCCTGCCGGAGCAGGACGCCTACGATGACCAGGGTAAGGCCTTCCGGGCCGTGGGCGATCTGTTCACTTGGCACTTCGGCCTCTCCGTCCGTGACTGGAGAACCGTGGTCCGTATCTGCAACATCGACAGCACCAAGCTGGAACTCCGCAAAAGCGATCCGGATTTCATCGACTTGCACCGTCTCACCATCAAGGCGAAAAACAAGATTCCGGTCGAAAAATTGGGCCGGATGCGCTGGTACGTCAACAGCGATGTCATGACCGCCCTGGAACTCCAGGCCTCCGACGCGGGTAACGTGAACCTGCAATACCGGGTGGAAGACGCCCCGAAGGGCGGCCCCATGTTCAAAAGCCGCACCATTACCGAACTGCACGGCTGCCCCATCCGGCGCTGTGACGCCATCCTTACCACCGAAGAAGCCCTTGTGGCCGCTCCGGTCTGATACCGCCCGGGCCGGAAGGGCGCCGCTCTTCCGGCCCGGCAAAAAAGGAAGCCAATATGAAAGAAGGATCAGCCAACCCGAAGGTTTTGAACAAAGGCGCTCACCGCTTTACCAGAATTGAAATCCTGGACGAGCGCGGCCTGGGCGGCGCCTACCACGAATACGCCATCCGGGACGTGGAAGGCGACAAGCCGGCCCATACCATAGTCAAGTTCCAAAAAGGCCCGGTGGCCGAAGCCGGCAGGAACGGGATCTTCATGGAAGATCTGCTTCAGATCTGTGTCCACCGCCTGGAGTGCTTTCAGGCCGAAGCCGCCCCGTTTGCCTGCCGTGAAAATGCTCTGGCCCTGACCAAAATTCAGGAGGCCCTGCATTGGCTTGACCATCGGACCAGAGACCGTCAGGAACGCGGCGTGGAAGGCCGCAACCAGAAATAAACAGCCCCGGGCAGAAAAGGAGCAATAAATGATTCTCGACCAGTTTTGCGTTTTTTTCGACAACGTGGACGCCGAGGCCTCGGCCAATTCCGCCCCGATAAGCGTGTCGCCGCTCTCCGGGCGGGATAACCCGGTGAACGTCACCACCATACTTAGCGGTTCCAACGGCGGCGCGGCCTCCCTGGCCGTCACGCTCCAGGAATCGGAGGACAAAATAACCTATAAGGACGTGGGCACTTTCTATATGGATAAGCCGGACGCGGCCGCGGCCGTTCTGGTTTTCGCCTTGCCCTATGCCACCAAAAAGCGTTTCCTTCGCCTGGGCTACGCCTTGAGCGGGACGCCGGCCGGGCTCAAGGTCTTCTCGGCCGTCACCCGGGATCACTTCGCCCCCTACGCCGCCGGCCAGTACATTGACGCCGGCAAGGTGGTGGCCTGATGAACGAGATGGTGATTTACAAGGCCAAGGCGGCCTGCCGGATCGGCGGGAGTTACCGCCAGGCCGGGGATGTCTTTACCATGCCCCGCTTTGATAATAAGCCGGCTTACCTTGAAGAGGTAGGGCCGGCCTCCAATACCATCCAACTGCCGGGCGACACGCCCGGCGATGGTTGGGGCAAAGAGTCCACGCCGCAGTCGGGGGGCTTCCAGCCCCCGGCCGTCTCGCTTGAGGAAGTCTTGCATACCTATATCGAAGTGCCGGCCGAAGACGAGCCGCCGGCCGAAGAGATGCCTCCGAAAGAAGAAGTGCCTCCGGGCCAGCCCCTCCGGCTGCCGGGGGCCGAAGCGGCCCAAGCCGGCAATAAACCGCCCACCAGGAAAGGCCCCAAGGCCACGCCGCCCGGAGTTATGCCGGGCGACCTGCCCGGAGTTGTGAGGGACTAAATGGCCGTCAATCCGTCCACAGTTCGCGTTTTCAACCAAGCCCTGGCCCTGCTGGGCGGGGCGCAGTTGTCCTCGGTGGATTCACCCTGGGAGCAGAGCGAACTAGGGATCCTTTGCGTCAACAACTTTCCCGGGGTGCTGGATAACGCCCTGGAGGCCAACGACTGGAGTTTCGCCCGGGGCCGGAAACCATTGGCTGAAAAGCCGGATTCCAGCCCCAGGCGGGGCTACAGCCGCCGCTACGCCCTGCCTTCCGACTGCCTCCGGCCCATAAAACTGACCGGCGGGCACAATTACGTTTTAGAGGGGCAACACCTTTTGACCAACGCCGCCCCGGCCGAACTGCACTACATCAGGCGGGTGGAAGACCCCAGGATATGGCCGCCGTCCTTTACGGCCGCCTTGGCTTGGGGCCTGGCGGCCATACTGGCCATGGCCAGGACGAATGACCCGCAAATGCAACAGGTCTGCCTCCAACGCTACAACCTGGCCCTGTCCGAGGCCATGGCCAGGGACGCCAATATGCAACAACCCATCGAAGGGCCGACCGATTGGGAGCGGGCCCGGTTCGGCCCGGGGGCCTCATTATGGCCTCGCTAACCCTACAGCCGTCTTTCACCGGCGGAGAACTGGCCCCCTCGCTCACGGCCCGGGTGGATATGTCTCAATACGCCCAGGGCTGCCGGACGCTGAAAAACTTTCGCGTCCAACCGCACGGCGGGGCGGCCAAGCGGCCGGGCTTCCTTCTCCTTGACGCCTTGCCGGGGCCGGCCGCCCTGCTGAAATTTTCGTTCAACGCCGAGCAATCATACTGCCTGGCCTTCGGCGATCATTGGCTTCAAGTCTTCACCACGGCCGGGCCTGTGCTTAACGCCCAGGGCCAGGTGTATCACATCTCCACCCCCTACAGCCTGGCCCAGGCCCGGCGGCTTTCCTCCGCCCAGAGCGGCGACACCATTTTCCTGGCCGTCCACGGTGTCGCCCCCACAAAACTCATGCGCTACGGTCATGCGGACTGGCGCTTTGAGGCCCTGACCTTCGCGGCCCCCTTGTCCGCGCCGGCCTGGAACACCATTCAATTTGTGAACGATGCCCATAAAAGCGATGGTTCAATCTCACCGGCGCAACTCACCACGCCCTACAGCTATTTCGTTACCGCCGTCAACGTCAACGGCAAGGAAAGCGACCGGGCCGGATCCGCGAACATAACCGGGCCGGCCCCCAACAACTGGCAGAGCGGCGACTATATAAGAATGAGCTGGTATTACGTTCCCGGGGCGGTGGAATACCGGGTTTATAAATCCAGCTTCGGAGGCCGGCCCGGATATGTGGCCACCACCGGCGGCACAAGCTGGCAGGACAACAACTTTGACCCCGCTTTCAGCGAGGGGATCCCCAACTTCGAGCACCCTTTCCCGAACAACGACTACCCGGGCCTGGTGGGCTTCTTTGAACAAAGGCTTCTCCTGGCCTCAACGCCCAACCGACCGCAAACCATCTGGCTCTCCAAGAGCGGCGACTACACCAACTTCGCCCGGTATTCCCCCCTGGTGGATGACGCGCCCCTTGAATTAACCATAGCTTCCTCCGAGGTTTCGGCCTTGGTCTGGGCGCGGACCCTGCGGACCCTCATTCTTGGGGGCACGGACATGGAATGGGAGGTTAAGAGCGCCCAGGGAGCGTTTACGGCCAAGACGGCCCAGGTGAGCAAACAAAACCAGAACGGGAGCGCCTGGCTGCCCGCCATCATCATAGGCAATACCATTCTCCACGTCTCACGCAGCCAGTCCCAAGTGTTGGATCTGAAATATGACTTCGGTTCGGATTCATACCGCGGGAGCGACTGCACCATCATGGCGGCCCACCTGTTTGAGCGTTACAAGATAGTGGACTGGACCTACCAGCAACACCCAGACAGCATAGTTTGGGTTGTGCGCGAGGACGGGGCTTTGCTGGGCCTGACCTACCAAGCTGAGCACCAAATATTCGCCTGGCACAGGCACGACACCTTGGGCCGGTTCAAGGCCGTCTGTTCCATCCCGGCCGGGCGCGAGGACGCGCTTTTCGCCGAGGTGGAGCGTGACGGAGTGCATTACATGGAACTCTTGGCGCCGACTTACACCGGCGGCGATTACAGCCGGGCCGTGTTTCTCGACAGCGCCTTGGTCTATGACGAGCCGGGCCAAAAGGTGAGCAGCTTTTCCGGCCTGGGCCACCTGGAGGGCCAGACCGTGGCCATACTGGCCAATGGGGCCGTCCAGAAGTCGCGCCAGGTGGTGGACGGGGGTATCACGCTGGAATACCCGGCCGACCTGGTTATCGTGGGCCTGCCGTATTCGGCCGACCTGGAAACCATGCCGGTGGAAGTGATGGGGCCGCAGGGTTCCTCTGTTGGCCGGCGAAAGGTTATCAACGAGGTCAGCATTATTTTTCGGGAAACCGTCGGGGCCAAGGTGGCCTTGCAAAATTACAGAATGGAACAAATAAAGTGGCGCACCGATGAGCCGCCGGGCCAGGGCCTCCGGCCTTTCAGCGGCTTTCGGAATATAACCGTACCGGGCCAGGCTGATCCGCAAGTATGGGTTTGTCTGCGCTCCGATGAGCCTGTGCCGATGACCGTTCTGGCCATCATGGCCAATGTGGACCCGAAATGACCAGGGCTGAGCCCTGCACCCGGGCCGGCGGACAATATGACGGCGCGGGAATAAGCGGCCGGAGCCGGGAGATTGCTGGTGAGAAAGAGATGAGTAGATTCGCCGATTACGAAATACGCCCGGCCACGCCGGAGGACGTTGAACTCTTGGCCCCGAAACTCCGGGAGATTGACCAAAAGGAGTTAAGGGCTTTGGGTTGGCATACCCCGAGGGAGGGCCTAGAGGCGTCCCTGAAACTGTCTGTGAGGGCCTTTACGGCGGTTATTGAGGGGGAGGCAGGCATGATGTGGGGCGTTTGCCCCTGGGGCGGAATGCTGAGTTTAATCGGGATTCCGTGGATGCTGGCCGCGGACATCATCGAGCGGCCGGACATATCCCGCGAGTTCGTGCGTCAATCCAAGCCCTACGCCAAAGATATTGAGATGGGCTTTCTGCGGCTTGGAAACCTGGTCCACGCAGATAACGCCTTGGCTATTCGCTGGCTGAAATGGCTTGGTTACAGTTTCATGGATATGCCCGAAACGCTCAAAGGCGAAAAGTTTTTACGCTTTTGGAAGGAGCTATAAGATGTGCGGTCCCGCGGCTGTTGCATTAGGGGTTATGGTGGCGGCTTCGGTTATGCAGGCTTCGGCCCAACACCAGCAGGCCAAGGCCCAAGCTGGAGCGGCCCGGGCGGCCGGTGAGTATAACGCCCAGGTGGCGGCCTTGGAGGCCCAAAATCAGCGTTCCCTGGCCCAGGCTGAAATAGAGAAAGGCATAGAGGAACGAAACCGAGTTTTGCGGGCCGGCATGGCCAAGCAGGGCGAGATGGCGGCCGGCATGGGGGCCTCCGGCTTCTCCCTGGACCAGGGGACCAACCTTAGCCTTCTGGGCCAGAGCGCGGAGGAAATACAGCATGACGCCTCGATGGTCACCCAAAGTTCCAAAATGGCCGCCTGGGAACGGATGGCCGGGGCCACCAGGGCCGAGAACGAGGGGGCTTTCGCCTTGTTCTCCGGACAGAACCAAGCCAAACAAGCCAAGGCCGGCCTGGGCCTGAGCATGGCCGGGACCGTGTTGGGCGGCCTGGGCCAAGGGTTGGGCGCATATTACGCAATCGCACAAAGCTCGACGCCCGCAACCGGCAACCCTCACGAGTCTGCCCACATGAAGGGACGTTAAACAATGGCCGGAGGAACAATCAAGGCGCCTTGGGTTTCCCAAGCCCAACAGTCTGTTCCAGGCGGGGGGCAGGCGGCCTCTTTTCATAACACCTCGGAGTTCATGGCCCCGGGCGCCGCCGCCGGCGGCCTGGCGGACTTCGCCAAAGGGCTACACCAGTTCGCCGGCGCCGCTTTTGAAATTGCGATAAAGGAAAGGCAGACCCGACAGGAGATCGCCGCCATCCAGGAAGCCAACGAAGCTCACCGGGCTCACAACCAATGGATCAGCGATTTCCAGGCCAACAACCGAGGCCGGAACGGCGTGAACGCCCGGGAAGCCTACGAGGCTTGGGCCAAGCCGGACATGGAGGAACGGCTGAAGAAGTGGCAGGGCCTGGGGGCTGAAAAGTTCCTGGTCCAGAATTTTCAGAGCATAGTGACCTCCGGCCTCAATTCCATGCTGAACTTCGGCCGGCAGCAGCAAGACGAGTGGATGAACTCGGAGGCCAATGGCCGGCTCAGTCTGGCTTTGGGCGATGCCCAGAAAAACCCAGAGGATTACTTGGGCATAGTCAACCGGGCTTTGGTCGCCAAGGTCGCGGCCATGCGCCTAGAGGGCAAGAGCGAGGCGGAGATAGAGGCATTTGCGCAGGAATACCGGCACGGCGCTCAAAAAAGTGTGGCCCTGGGACTGGCGGAGTTCGGGAAACATGAGGCGGCCCGAAAGATAGTGCTCGGGGGACTGGCTTCGCCATTGGCAGGGAGCCCTATTATTACCTCGCGCTTTGGACACCGGACGCCCCCTAAAACACCCCAGGGGCCGGGAAGCTCCAATCACATGGGGATTGACTACGCCGTGCCCGTAGGGACTGTGGTTCAGGCGGCGGCCGGCGGCGAAGTGGTATTTGTGGGAAATACCGACAAGGGCGGAAATACCATAATCATAGACCACGGCAACGGCCTGACCACTTCTTATGCCCACTTGAGCGACTTCGCCGGGACCAAGCCGGGCCAGAAGGTCAACCAAGGGGATCGGATAGCCCTTTCCGGCGGGGAAAAGGACACTCCCGGCGCCGGGCGTTCAACCGGGCCGCATTTGCATTTTGCGGCCAAACAGGACGGGCATTTCGTGGACCCGGAAAAGGTTTTAACCGGGGGATCTCTGCCGGAGGCCGAGAAAAAAATTCTGCTGGACCAGTTGGACAAGATGAAGCTGGAACAGGAAAAGAAGGCGGCCGACCTGGAAGTTGACTTGCAATACCAAGTTCTCAAAGACCAGGTGAGCGGATTGCCCTTTGACAAGCAAACGGCCGCTTTCATCGAGGTGGCCAAGGGCCTGAACCATGAAGTGCGCGAACACATGATGATCCGCTTCAAGCATGACTTGGAATTTGAGCGGACCAGGCGGGCGGCCAATGACCAAGTGGCCATAGATAAATATCTGGCATTTGCCCACGACAACGGCTGGACGCCGGCGCAAACCTTGGCCGGGGTGAGAGGTGTTGCGGGGCTTTCGGCCGAAGGAATGGACAAACTGAGTAAGACGCTGGAGGACGGAACCCGGAACAAGCCGACAGCGGAAAACAGGGCGGCCACAGCGGAACTAAGGCGGCTCATAAACTCTGGTGAGGTGGTAGATTCAACACAAGTGGAAGCCTATGTGTATGAGCATAACATGACCGCCGAGCAGGCCAAGAGCAGTCTTAGCTATCTTGAGAAAGGCGGCATGGCTGGTCAATTGAAGCAACCTATGGTTGACGAGGCTTATAAGGCGGTGCGGCCGAAGATGGGCAAAAGCTGGAACATTCCGGCCGACCTCTTCGACCGCGTTCTTAGCCAACTAAAACCAGATGAATTTCCAACCCGAGAAGTTCTTAAAAAGATAATCGCCAACCTCTACATGGACGGCGAGGCCATGGGATCCGGCTTGTTTTGGGATGGGGACAAAAACTATTTAAAGGCTTTGAGAGATGGCGAGGGCGAGATATGGCTGCCGGACGTAAGCAGGGAAGAGGAGAAAGTGATAAGGGACATACTGAAAAAGCAAAAACCGGGCCTGCGAATAACCGATAAGCATATCCGACTATTCAAGAAGCACAGCCGCGATTACGAAGACAGCATGGGAGTTCCGCTGACGGCTAATGAGGCCAAGCTGTATGCGGAATTGTTCGGCACAGAAAGTAGTAACTAAATAACATGAACATATATATAGAGGATATTCTGAAATCACAAGACCAGGCCGGCGGCCAGAACCATCCGGAGGGAGGCGATACTGTTTCCGCGGCCGGTTTGCTTGGGCAGGGCAATCTTGCCCCGCAAAACCAGCAGACCGGATTACCCGGCGCCCAGGCCCAGCCCGAGCTGCCGGAGTTGGATCTTCGGGTGGCCCTGGAGGCTTCATCGGACCTGACCGCGGCCAAGGTGGCCCAATACCACGAGTGGGCGCGGGAACTTGGCTTGCCCGAGGAAATGATACCCTCCGCCCACGATGTCGCCCGGCGGGAAGTTGCGGCCCGGAAGCTGGAGGCCAGCCCCTTGGTGGCCGAATGGGCAACCAAAAGCCGGGCCAACGCCGCCTTGGCCGCCGAAGACATTGACGGACTGGTTCGGGTATTTGACAAAATTCAGGCCCAGAGAAAGCAGCAGCCCAGCGACTTGTCTTGGTGGTTTACGCCCAATTTAGGCGCTCCCGTTTCCGCTCTCAAGACCGTTGGCCGCTTCCCCTTCATGGCGGCTGAAAATCTTTTGCAATCCGCGGCCATGATTGGCGGAGCTATTGACCACATTGAGAACGAGCCTATCACTTACTCCAAGTGGCGTCAGGACACCGGCCAGATGGAACCCTTGCCGGGGCCGTCCGAGAAGATAGGTTTAGGCCGGGCCGTGGTTGACTTCAATCTTGACCTGGCCCGGCGGTTGAGAAAGAGCGTCCTGGAAAGCGATCTGCTCTCCCTGCCCCCGGAACTGCGCGGCCGGCTGTGGGATAATTGGCATTACCTTTTGAACCCTGAATGGCTGACTTTTCAGACCGGCGAGGCGGCCAATAGCATGGCGGCCATGCTCCTGGGGGCCAAAGGTTTGGGCGGCGGCCCGGCGACCGCCGCCTTTCTGGGCGGCCAGATGGAAGCTGGCGGGGCCTTCCAGGAGATGGTTGAGGATGGTGTGCCGGTTGACCGGGGTTTGTTAATGTCTCAAGCCTACGGCGTGGTCAGTTCGCTTTTGAACAAGATCGGCTTGGATAGCATGTTCGCCAAGCCAGCCAAAACGGCCGTCCGAAAAATCGGCCGGACTGTGGCCTCCGGGGCCGTGGAAGGCGTCACGGAATACCTGGAGGAACCGGCCCAAGCCTTCTTTCATGGGCTGGCCAAGGACGAAACCCCGGCAGAGATAGGGACCAGGGTAGTTGAGGCTCTGAAGAATGTGGACGTAATCGCCGGTTCCTTCTTTGCCGGCGCCGGCGGTCACGCCATCCATGCCCGGCATGAAGCCCAACAGGCCCAAGCCTTCGTCAATGATCAGGTGGAGCTGCATACCCACATCGAGGCCACCAACACCAAACAGCTATCCCCGGAGCATACTCAGTCGCTCTTGGAGATGACGCCGGAAATGCGGGAACAGGTGGGGCTGCCGGCCGAGGAACTTATGACCCTCTATCAGGCCGGCACGGACATACTCACGCCTCTTGGCCTGGCCCAAGAGGAAGTGACCAAGGCGGCCGAGGCCGGCCGGACCATCTATCTGCCATTAAGCCAGCTTCACGCCCGCCTGGACCAAAACCAGTTCCAGGCCGCGGCCAATATCATGCGCCGAACCCCGGAAGCCGTGAGCGCAGCGGAAGCCCAAGGGGCCGGGCAAAAGGTGGCCAGGGACACTGAGCGGATCCAACAGCTTTACCAAGACCAGAAAACCGAAGAGAGTGAATTTGAGGCGGCCAGGGATAAAAAGCGGGCCGAGTTGACCGCGTATATAAACAATTTCCCGGGCCTCAAGGCCCAGGCCCAGGCCGCGGGCGGCGTAAAAAAATACGTTGACGATATAGTGAAAGGTTGGAGCGCCTTTACCCTGTCGATGCATCACCGTGCCGACCAGAGTCGGACTGATTTTTTCAACAGGATTTCTTTTGGGGCCATGCGGCAAGACCGGCGGGCCAGGCTGAACACGAAACAGCTTATTGAGGACGACTTGGCCGAACTGACGCCGGCGGCGCCAGGGCCGGCGGCCCTGGACCCCGGGCCGGCGGGCAGCGCGGCGGAGCATGGACCGGCGGCCGAGGCCGGAAGCCTGGAAGAAGGAGAGGCCCAAGCGGCGGTTTCGCTTGAGCAAGCCCCCTCCGCCTTTGGCGAAGCTTTTGCGAACTTCACAGGCCGGCCGGCGGAGGCCATCGAACATCTTTTAAAGGAAAAGCGCGGCCATGTGCCCGGGGCCTTCTTTAAAGAAGGTCATGGGGAGATTGATTTGCCTTGGGGGCATGGCGGTAATGATGGCTTTGGACTGGCTCACATTATTGAAGAGCGCAACAATGACGGCTTTGATGGTGAAGCTTTCGTTCGCTTATTACCGAAAATAGTTGATGAAGGCAGATGGGAAGAAAGAGAAAATCGGCCAGGACGGGCCTACATTGTCCACGAAGAATCGGAGGCGGTTATCAGGCTGGATTGGGATAACCAGGAGCGGACCTGGCTGTTGACGGCCTATCCGTTTAACAATAAAAACGGTCGTTCAAGCACTGGGCGGACGACGGACTTGGCCCAGATGGACACCGGCGAGAAGACTCCCTCACCAGACTTGAATGACCGCCAAATAAATATAGACGAACTTTTCAAAAATGACAAGAGCTTCTTCAATCTGACGGCCACGGAGAGCGCCCCCGCGCCGCAACCAGCCCCGGCCGACACCGGCCGGCCGGCCGGGCGGGAAACAACCATCATAAACACCCAGGGCGAAGAGCCGGCCCGTTACGAGGTTTGGGAGGCCTCGGACCTGATACCCTCCCACAACCCGACAGCCTATTTTGCCAAGCGCCAGGATTACCCCGCCAACGTCCAAGAGCGGCCCTACCATTCGGACAGGGGCGAACAGGACAAGGTGAGGCGTATTGCCCTGGACCTGAAGCCGGATCTCATGCTGACCAACAACCCGGACGCGCTGAACGGGCCGCCCATCGTCACCGAAGGCGGGGTAGTGCTGGGCGGGAACGGCCGGGCCATGTCTTTGCAACTGGCCTATGCCGAAAGCCCCCAGGGCGCGGCCCGCTACCGGGCGGCCCTGGCGGCCCAAGCCCCGGGCTTTGGCCTGGACCCTGCCGCGGTGGCCAGCCTGGAAAACCCGGTCCTGGTGCGGGTGGTGAGCGGCGAAATGGACGAGCGAGACTTGGCCATACGCTCCCGCCTCTACAACCAGAGCCAGACGCAGGGCCTACAATCCAAGGCCAAGGGCGTTTCCATGGCCCGGCTGGTCAGCCAAGAGACCCTAGACTACCTGGCGGCCAACTTGAGCGAGGATGAAACCCTGCGGTCATTCCTGGATTCGGCGGCCGGCAAGGGCCTCATTGAAACGCTGAAACAGGACGGCGTTATTGAGCAGACGCAACTTTCGAGTTTGACCGATGATAAGGGCTACCTGAACGAGGCCGGCAAGAGCCTGGTGGAGGACACGCTGCGGGGCGTGGTTGTGCCCGATTACGATGTTCTCCGGGCCACCCCGGCCGCCGTCCTGAACCGGTTGGACCGGGCCGTGCCAGCCCTGGCGCGGCTGAAGGCCCGGGCCGAAGGTTGGGACATGGGGCCGGTCTTGACGGCCGCTTTGAGACAGATCGGCCGGGCCGAGCGGGCCAAGATGAGCCTTGATGACTACTTTGCCCAGACTGAATTACCCTATATTGAAATGCCAGATGTGGACAAGGGGCGGCCGGCGGTGCAACTTTTGGCCATGGCCATGACCAAGGCCACCCAAAAGGAAGTTGCGGCCCGGTTCGAGGCCATGGCCCAGGACGCGGAAATGACGGTTCGGGGCCAGGAGGCGTTATTAGAGCGGCCGGAAATCAACCGGACCGACAGCTTCATAAAAGCCTTCCTGGAGCCGGTGGTGACGGTGGGCGGGGAAGTGATCAGCGGGTTTGACCCGGGCCGGAACCCAACCCATGCGGCCCTGCAATATGCCTACAAAAACGGCGGCAAGGGGCGGTCGGTGGCCACGGCCATTGACAAGCTGCAGAAGGGCTTGGCCGAGCAGGACGAAGAGAGGAAAGCCAAGACCTGGGAGGCCATCAGGGCCTTAAACAAGTTCTCCGGGGCCGTGACGATTTATGACCCCAAGCGCCCGAGAATTTTTGACTGGCGGCCCGGGCAGGAGTTGTTTCAGGCGGGTCGCCTTGATGTAAATCCGGGGGTCGATTTAAATCAGCGGCTTTCGGTAGTTGTGGCAGGAAAAGAAACGGCGCCTGTTTGGGAAAGCATGAAAATCGGGAGCAAGGCGCTGGTTCGGGCCATAACCGGCCCTTTGCGCAATGACGCCACCGGATTGGATATTGACCTTTCCGCCACAAACGCCGGCCATCTCATCAGCAGCGCCACCAGGCGGGGCCTGGGCGGGCAGGCGCATATTGCGGCCGTCAGGAATATCAAGGAATTGATGCGGGTCGCCGCCCTGGTTAAAACCGATTCCGACCGCAAAGGGCAGGAGGACGTAAAAAATATCCATCGTTTCGTGGCGCCCATGCGATACGGCGAAGCTGTCTATGCCGTCAACATGCTGGTTAAGGAATACTCGGGCGAGCGGAACCTGGAACTTGAAGGGGTGCATAAACTCTATGACTTGAAACTGGAAAATGAAGCGCCCGCAGGTCTCGCCGCTATGCCCGCTCCTGAAGGAGACCTACACCGCGGCCCACAATCGGGCGCTTCGGAAATCAGTTTAGACGATTTGCTGAACGGCGTCAAGCCCGATGCAACCTCAGATCGTCTTGTGGCGGTGCATAATCTAAGCATTAGAAGCCTGCGCCGTGTCGCTGAATTGGGCGGCCTGGCCGTGCCGTCAATCGGCGTGACCAAAGCGGAAACGCCTTTTTCCGAGTTCGGGGAAATTTCCCTCATCGGCACTCGGGATATGGTGGACCCGGCCGACACTCCGGTTTTTTCGTTTGACGCTTACAGCACTCGTTTTCCTAAAGCAGTCTGGCCGAAGGTTCCTTACAAAAAAGCCCAGGCATTTATTGATTCCGTAAAAGAATATTTTGATAAGGTTGATGATACCGATTACCGCAATCTCATTGACCACATGGTAAACCGGCCTGACCGGGACGAAGTTTTACAGGATTTTATCCGGTCGGACGGCGCGAAAGTGATGTATCTGGCTGAACAGGGGACCACATTTGAGCCTGTCATGAGACAGGCCAAAGAAGAAGAAGTGGGTTCAATGTCCCCGGAACTTCAAGCCTTGGTGCATGATAATGTTGATATAAATTTTGAGATTGGCGATGAAACGCATAAGAGAATATCCGAGGCGTATCGCGCATTTCTCAAAACTTATCTTAACAAGAATATGCCAAAGTGGCTACATAACTCATATAATAACAAATTTGACGATAATGGGCTGTTGAATTACAGAGACACAAACAACTTGATTATCTCCGCCCGCAGTGATTCAAAACGCCTTGGCCAGCAAGAAGTTGACAGGTATGCCACGCGAGAGGCCCTGAAAGAAAAAGTGGATAACAATAACGAAGCCTATATTTCCTGGGCGACAGAAAAAATATCCGCCATTTTCGGCAGCCCCTCAATTTTGCTCGGGCGTAAAAAAGTGCCGTTGAACCTGGAAAATGTGGTGGCGGCCATGAAGACCAGGAATATCCGCGGCACGGAAAAAACTTTGACCTTCGGGACCGGGCAAGTTACCGCCGCCAGTTCCAAGCGTTTCCGCTCTATGAAGGAGCTACAGGCGGCCAGGGACAGGGTGGTATCAGAGGAACAGGAAAAAGAATTTAAAGAGAGCATAGACCAAAAACTTAGCGCCTACCGGGACGCCGTTCTGCCAAGCTATACCATTTTGAACCATCGGGGAGAAGTTGACACTTGGGAAGGCCTGGATGATTCAATGCGGGCCTTGGGCCAGGCGATAAAGAACGGCGGGACCGAGCAGGCACTTAGAAGCGCCTTATCGCGCCATAACTTCCAAGACTTCGCCGCCGAACCTGTCAAGCGGGGCATGGCGGCTATAAAGGCCATCCGGGAGGGCGTCACCAACTATTTTGAAGCCAAGCCACAAAGGGCGGTGCGCCTGAATGAGTTTGCCGGCGCGGTAGTGCCGGAGAACGCCGGCGAAGATGTGATTCAACTTTTACAAGACGCCGGCCTGGAAGTGCGGACCTACGCCAAAGACGGCGAGGGCGCAAACCAGAAGCAGGCCGTCCGGGATCTGTCTTTTGAACTTGGCAACCGGCGCCCGGATATTTTATTCCAACAGGCCCAGGACACCGGCCCTCGGGGCGCCCTGACCATCGCCGACCACAACTACATGATAAGCCTGTTCCAGGGGGCCAACCTCTCAACCTTGATCCACGAGACCGGGCACATCTTCCTGGCGGAGATCAAGCGGGTAGTCGGCTACGGCAAGGCCGATGAAGATTTAGTCGAAGACTTCCGAAAAATCCTGCGCTTTCTGGACCGGCTGAACAAAGACAAGGTTTTGCGGGAGGAATACGACCGAGGGCTTGACCGGCATTTCGGCGGCCGGAGTTTCAAAGAGCTAAACCAGACCGAAAGAGGCCACGCCCGGGAACTGGCCAAGCAAGAATATTTCGCCCGGGCCTTCGAGGCCTACTTGGCCGAAGGCCGGGCGCCCAGCCGGGAACTGGAGGGAATCTTTGCCCGGTTCAAGCGGTGGCTGATCGGCCTCTACAAGGACGCCCGGGCCGCCCTGGGGGTAGAACTCAACCCGGAGATAAGAGGCGTGTTTGACCGCCTCTTGGCCGTTGAATCGGAAATCGCCGCCACGGCGGCCCGGAACGAACTCTTGGACCTCACGGCCGGCGAGATGGACGCAATGGGCCTGGACGGCGACTTGAGAGCCAGGGCGGCCGGCCTCATGGACGCGGCCCGGGAGGCGGCGGCCGAAGGCTTGACCAGGGAGCGGAACAACCAGCGCCGGACCAGGTTGGCCCGGTATGAGAAGGACGCCAGCGCGGAACTCCACGAAGAACCGCTTTACAAGGCCCGGGCCGCCCTGCGGAAAACGCCCCTGGACCTGGACGCGGTGCGCTACGCCTACGGTGACGAGACCGCCGCGGCCCTGATGAAGAAATTGCCGGGCGGCCTGAAATATACCGGGACGCTGGATCCGGACGCCTGGGCGGCCGAACACGGCTTTAAAAGCGGGGTGGCCCTGGTCCAGGCCGTGCTTGACGGCCCATCTCTGACCGAGGCCATCAGGCAGCGCGTCCAGGCCAAGGAAGCGGAGCATGACGCCGGCTACCTGGCCCTGGACGCCCTTTTGGACACCCAAGAGGTCCAGGAGCAGTTTACCTTGGTCGGCCGGCGGCTGGCCGAAAATCTCAACCTGGACAACCCGGCCCCGACCGCCTACAGCGACTTCGCCGCCGGCGAACTGGCCAAGATGCCCATGAGTCGGGCCATGGCCACCGGCCGTTTCCTGGCCGACATGAAGAGGGCCCTGGAACGCTTCCGCATGGCCTTGGGCTCCGGCGACCAGGAAACGGCCCTGAAGGCCCACCAGCAAGCCTATATCAACCTGGAGTTTGCCCGGCAGAGTAGGAGCCTGGCCCAGCAACAGGATCGTTTAGGCCGCGACATCCGGCGGTTCATCGTTCAGAAAGGCGCCGACCCGAAAGCCCGCTTCATCGCCATGGACATTGCCATGCGGCACGGCCTGGCCCGGTTCAACCCCCGGCTGGCCGAGGGCAAAGACCTTAACGTATTCAAGGAATGGCTGGACGAGGCGGCCGAGGAAGGCCACAACGTCATAGTTGACGCCGAGCTATGGTATGGGCGGGGGAAGCCCTGGCGCGAGATGACCGTGGACAGATTTCAAGAACTGTCCAAGACCCTGAAGCAGATAGTGGACGTTGAACGCAACCGGAGAAAGGTTCAGACAAAAAACGGCCTGGCGAACCTGGCGGACTTGGCCTTGGATATAACCTCGACCATTCTGGCTAAAAACAAGGTCATAAGCCAGGACTTGATCGCCGACCCCCAAAAACTGGTAAGCCTCAAGATCAAGGGCCGGGAGTTGACCGAGGTAGATGTTCAGAAATTAGTAAGTCTTTTGGCCGAAGGTAAAAACGGCCTTGAAAAAGTCGAGATACTTTTCACGATTCTTGACGGCAAGAGACAGGGGCCTTTGTGGCAGGCCGTCTATAAGGCGATGAGTGACGCCGAAGACCAACGCGCCCTGCGGATGAGGGACGAGAAAAAGAACATAGACAAGCTTTTCGCCATTTTCACGGACGAGGAACGCCGGGATCTGTTCAGCAAAAAGATACTGCTCCGAACAACCGGCAAAGTCGTAACCATGGAAAAGATTCTGAGCCTGGCTTTGCAAACGGGCAACGAGATAAACCTTTCCCGAGTCTTTGAAGCCTCTACGGCCGACGGCAAAGTGATGTCGAAGGCGTATTTTAACGAAGCCATGAGCCACATGAGCAAGAACGCCAAATACTGGCAATTCGTTCAGGCCGTCTGGGATTATTTTGAGACGTTCAAAAAAGAAAGCTTCGACCTAGACGAAAAAATAAACGGCTTCCGGCCCCTGGAAGTGGAAGCCCGGCCATTTACCGTGACGCTGGACGATGGCACGACCATGGACATGCGAGGCGGCTATTATCCGATAGTCTACGAGGCCAAAAAAAGCGCCCGGGTGCAGGAGAAGGAAGACAGTAAACTAGGGGCTGAATTGTTCAAAGCCTTCAACATGTCCCCTTCAACCCAACAAGGGCATTTGAAAGCCAGGGCCACCGAAGGCTTGGGGGGGCCGCTCAATTTCAGTCTGGGGGTTATCGGCAAGCATGTCTATGACGTGGTGAACGATTTAACCATGCGGGAGCCGACCATAAACGCGGCCAAGATTCTGCGGCAGCCCAATGTCCGCCAAGCCATTTCAGCCACGGCCGGGGTGGATGCTTTCAAAATCCTTACTCCTTGGCTCATGGACACGGTGAGGGAAAAGCCGGTGACTGATTTTTGGGAGAGGGGTTTACGTTGGTTTAGGCACGGCGTAACCACGATGGCGCTTGGGCTTAAAGCTGGAACAATGCTGCTCCAGGCGACCGGTCTTTCCGCTTCGGTAGCCGAATTGGGGCCTAAATGGATGGCACGCGGCATGAGAGTGGTTTATGGCGATACGGCCAGCCGCAATCCGATTGAGTACTTCAACCGGGTCATGGAGCAATACCGGGTAGCGGCGGGCAAGAGCCCGTTCATGGCCACGCGCCTTTACAGTTGGTCACGCGAGGTCAAGGAAGCCGTGCGCCAGGCCGGAGAGGGTCGCAACGCCAAACTGAAATTTGTTCAGAAACACGCCATGACCGGCATCGGCGTGGCCCAGATGATGGTTGACTTGCCGACCTGGTTTGGGGGTTACGAGCGGGGCCTTAATATATTCGGCAACGAGGAACAGGCCGTGGCCCACGCCGACCAGGTGGTGAGGTTCACCCAAGGAAGCGGCAAAGCGGTGGACCTTTCGGCCGTTCAACGTGGCTCTGAAGCGGTCAAAGCAATAACCACCTTCTTTTCCTGGTTCAATACCATGCACAACCTGGCCATACTGAAAAAGAGCGAGAGCGAAAGGGCCTGGCAAAGCGGAGACAAGAAAGGCGCGGTTAATATTGCGGCGGGGTATTTCTTTTGGGCCTGGTTCGGCACCCAGACCCTGGAAATAGCCATTGACGTTTTTATACGCGGGCGGTACCCCGGCGCAGGCGACGATGAAGGGGCGGATTTGATCGAATGGCTCCGTTATTTCGCAAGTAAATACTTAGGCTTCTGGTCGGGTATGGTTCCCTTGGGCCGGGACGCGGCCGATTATCTAATATCCGGCGGCCGTAATCAGGTTGCCGAGTTCAGCCCCCTTAGAGGATTGGCCGAGTTTGCCGAGACTGGCAATCAGGCTAAAAATATCATCATCGGTGACGATGAAAAAGCTTTTAAAAAGTTTACGGTAAGCGCGATCAGATCGACCGGCCACGCCGCACAGTTGCCCACCGAGCCGGTGGCCCAGGTTATCAAGAAAGTCTGGGACTATATGGACGGGACGGACCCGGAAATCGAAATCATAAAAATGGTCTTGAGGTGAGATATGACAGTTGAGACGCAAGTAAGCCGGGTGCAATATGTTGGCAACGGCGTGGCCAGGGAGTTTCCCGTTCCGTTCCCGGTTCTGCGGGCGGAGCATTTGAGGCTGTTTTTGTGGGCCAATAGGCGGCAGACCGAGCTAACTGAGGGCTACATCGTCACCGGGGCCGGGACGGTGGCCGTGAACGTGGTGCTGGACGCGGCTGTGCCCGCCGGGGTCAAGCTGACCATACTGCGGCGGCTGCCCCTGATCCAGCCCATGGACCTCATGAACTCCGGCCCTTTCAATGCCGAGACCCTGGAGGATTCGGCGGACAACCTGGCCATGCAGATCCAGCAGCTGGCGGAAGAGGTCGGCCGGGCCATCGTGGCCCCGGAGAGCGCCGAGGCCGGCGAAGTCACCTATGACACCTTGCTGGGCCTGAAAGATGACTCCGAGGCGGCCAGGGACGCGGCGCGCGCCGAAGCGGACCGGGCCGAGGCGGCGGCGGGGAACGCGGCGGAGGAGGTGCGCGGGGAGTTGGCCGGGCTGGTCGCCGCGGCCGAGACAGCCCAAAGCCAGGCCGAGAAAGCCAAGACCCAGGCCCGGGGCGCGGCCACGCTGGCCAAGAA
>Ga0268262_10000868_pt1 | contig 39163 bp, 43 predicted proteins | sample TergutNc150P3_FD_190354 | JGI IMG/M metagenome (GOLD analysis project Ga0268262, IMG submission 190354) | Nasutitermes corniger P3 segment gut microbial community from laboratory colony in Florida, USA - Nc150 P3 (SPAdes) (version 2) | ecosystem: Host-associated > Arthropoda: Insects >...
TTTTAAGGGAATGCCCATTCTGCTAACAGGAGTGAGCGACCCAAAAACTTATGCGCACGGAGAAAACGAAAGCGTATCGCTTGCTGTTTTGAAAAAGGCAATTTTGAGCGAAGCTCTGTTTTTAATGCTTTTGTCTAAATAAAAAGTCTGCTACGCCTATAAGGCTAACTATCAAATTTGCCAAATATGCCAAAAGCTGCGTTATAACCGCTTCCATTGAACCAACCCCAACTCTTGCGAAAAGAGACTGAGCCATAAATTCCCTGGGTCCAAACCCGCCTATTGAAATTGGCAAAGCACTCACTATGGCCACAAGGGGTATGTAATAGAAATACCAGCTAATGTCAATATAAACCCCTATGCTCAAAGCGCAAAAATAATGCGATAAAACCCTCAAACCCTGAGTGACCGTAGAGAGCAAAAATAGCTGTGATAAAAGTTTTTTTGTTCTAAAAGCCTGAAACCTCCTATGCAGGTGCAAAACACGCTCGCCTAAAAAAGATAGCATTTTCCCAAAAATCAAGTCGCCGAACTTGCGGCTAAAAAGCATGCTTATTCCAAATGAAAACCCAATGAAAATGAGCAAAGATGGCAAAAGAAAATATTTATGGCTGGGGTCTTTCCAAAAAAACGCAAAGCCCACGGCAAGCGCAAAAGCGCACAAAATATAAAGCCCGCAAAGCCTGTCTAAAACCGTGGCAGAAATTGCAGCCCCAACTGTTTCCCCTGAATTTTGGTTTATATCGTAAATCTTTTTTAGGTCGCCGCCAACATTGCCGGGCATAAAATTATTGAAAAAGGAACCAACGAAATAAAACCTGAGCAAATTGATATAAGTCATATTGACATTTTGAGTTACGAGAAGCAGCTTCCATTGAAAACAACCAGAAAAATATGATAAGAATATGCAAAACAGGGCAAAAACCAAATACTTATACTCTATGTTTTTCATTATATCCGAAAAATTGGCGGAATGTATTTCGGGCGTAGAAACGATGCTTTCCCAAACAAAAAAGCAAAGCACGGCCGAAACCAGCAGTTTAATCAGAAATATCGCAAAATTTTTCATACTACCTGTTTTCAATTTAGTAAAGATTGCATCAAAAACAGGGTCTCTTTTGCCGAATTTCCCCAGTCAAAGGATCCGGCATAGCCACGGGCCTCGCTTTCCAGTTTATTCCTCAAAACAGCGTTATCGCAAAGCATTTCCATTTTTCTTGCGCAATCAGCCGCATTTCCCGCCTTAAAAAGCAAACCGGTTATGCCATCTTTAACGCTATCGCAAAGCCCAGACACATTGCTCGCTATGCTCGCAGTTCCGCAAGCCGCAGCCTCAATAACGGTTAAACCCCAGCCCTCCTTGTAGCTGGTTTGCAAAAGCCCAAGAGCCTTGCCCATAAGCTCCTTCTTTCCTTCTGCCTCCACTACGCCTAAAAACTCCACCTTGCTCTCCAAACCCCAATCCTTTGCCTTTTCCCGCAGTTTTTGCTCTTCGGGGCCAGAACCCGCAAAGAGAAGTTTAACATCCGGGTGCTTTTCAGAAAAAATCTTGAATGCTTCAAGGGCTACCCACACGCCTTTATACTTTCTAAATCTCCCTAACCATAGGAAATACAACGACTTATCTCTAACTTTTTCCGCATCCAAATACTCGGTTTCCGTGCCGTTGTAAATAACGGAAATCTTATCATTTGCTATCCCAAGTTCGCAAAGCTCCCTTTTCGCGCTTGGGCTAACGGCAGCAAAATGGCATTTTTTGTAAACACGAGGAATGAGCCTCTCTCCAAACCAAACGGCAAAAGCAACGGGAAAAGAGGCTTCTTTGAATATGCTAGATTTCCATAAGTGGTGAATTTGTATTAACTTAGGGATTTTTGTTATATAAGGGGAAAATAAGGGCAGTTTATTCAAATCTTCAACAATGATATCTGGATTGAGTTCTTTTATGAGTTTTGGAACCTTAAGAAGAACATTGAGCTGAAAACGGGCATCTGAACCGCAGCGGACAACTCTAATTCCATCTATGGTTTCAATATCTGCCGCCCCCTTGTAGCTGGTTGTAAATAAAATTACCTCATGACCTAATTCCGTAAGTTTGCCAAAAATTCTGTGCAAATGCACCTCTGCCCCACCCGCCAAAGGATGCGTTCTATCTCGGTAGTTCAAAATCAATATTTTCAATTCTTCCTCCCGATAGCCCCTATGCACACTTGAGTGTAATTGCTTATTTTCCAACCACTTACGAAATCCAGCAGTTTATCTTTCAATTTTTGATAGGCTGTTCCCTGCAAGGGATATTTTGGCAACTCAATTCCAATTTTAAAGCCTATTTCCCTAAAAATACGGTAAATCAAATTTGGCCTCATCCAGTCGCCATAGGAGTAAATAACCTCTAAATCGGCGTTTTTCATGAGTTTTTTCAGTTGTGGCATGGTGAACTCTGTTTCCCACCCCGCAAACCATTTATTAAAAGCTATTAAAATATGCTTTAACAGCGTGTAAAGGTGAAAGGTTTGAGGTACATCGCAGAGGCAAAAGCCGCCTTTTTTGAGCAAACGGGCGTTTTCTTTGAGCAAAGGCAGGGGGTCTTTGAAATGCTCTGCCAAGCCCTGGTGAAAAACAATATCAAAGGTTTCGCTTGGAAAAGGCGAATTAAAGGCGTTTCCTTGAACCAAATGCAGATTTCCCTGAGCCTGAGCCACAAGAGAACTCGCTATTTTCAAAGATTCCTCAGAATAATCCAAAATATAAACCTGGGCACCAGCGTTTGCGAGTGCCAAGCTGTCCCTGCCGGTACCAGCTCCAACCTCCAAAATGCGAAGCCCTTTCACAGAACCTTGGTTTAAAATAGCTTTAAGCACAGAAGGAGAAGACGGATACACTTTATCCAAATCTTTCTTTTTGCCCCAAAACTTATTCCAAACTGAAACTGAAGGTTCTTTTACCATTGTAAAGCTAAAAATAAATTTTTTTTTGTCCTTTTGGCTCATTTTTATATATTTTTCTAAATTACTTGCATTAAATTGCTGGGTAGCAGTGCATATAGACTCGACCGATGCCACATTAAAGCGATATCTAGATGATATTCGCAGAACCTCTCCCTTGTCAAGAGAAGAGGAGGCTTGGTTATTTGAAAATAAAAACAACCCCATAGCAAGGCAAAAAATAGTGGATGCCAATATGCGTTTTGTGCTAAAGGTGGCAATTCAGTATAGAGGCTGCCCCATTCCCCTGCCAGATTTGGTAAGTGAAGGCGCAATGGGCTTAATTAGGGCAATAGAGTCTTTTGATAGCACTAGAGGCTTAAAGTTCATAAGCTACGGGGTATGGTGGATTAAAGCCTACATAACAAGGGCCATAAACGAACAGGGAAATTTGGTTCGACTTCCGGCAAATCAGCATTTGCGTATTCGCAAAGGATTGAAAAAGCAAGCTAAGGGGCAAGAGGTTAGCGAAGCTGTTATGGATTTAATTCAACTTGGGCAAAAAGGCGTTAGCATAGATAGCCCGCTCAATGTGGATAGCAAATCCTCTTATGCAGAATCCCTGCCAGATGCCACCGCCGCAGACCCGGAATCCAGCTCTGAAATTCAAGCCATAGAAGATGGCATTAGAGATATATTGAAAGCCTTGCCTGCAAGGGAGTACAGTGTTTTGGCTGGCATCTACGGCATAGGCTTAAATGCTCCGCAAACGCTTAGAGAAGTTGGCGAAACCATGAACATATCTCACGAAAGGGTGCGGCAGCTTAGGGACCAGGCTCTAAAGCGAATAACTCACACCGTGACAAAAGAATTTTTAAAAGAAAATCTTGAGGCTTTAGCGAAAGCCAAACAGAACCACAAACACTAACCCAAAGGAGAACATTATGAAGAAGGTCATCACATCTCTGCTCATCTCAGCCGCTCTTGCAACAGTGGCTGTTGCCGGCGAATCCGAAACTTTCGGAGGGCTTGGCATATCCGTTTGGACTGGCAAAGCCGGCGTGAAAATCGCTGGAGTTATTCCAAACTCACCTGCCGAAAGCATTGGGCTGCAAGCCGGAGACTTAATAGTTTCCGCAAACGGAACCGAGCTTTCTGCCATTGAACCAGAAAATCAAGTGAGCCACCTGCGTGGCGAGGCTGGAACTTCCATCAGCTTGGTTGTAAACAGAAACGGCGATGAATTTTCCGTTTCCACAAAAAGAGCTGGTTTGTCTGTGCAAAGCCTAGATACAAAAGATATCTCGGATTGGTATGGAAAAAACCAAGGCTTAACCGCAGAAGAGCTAAACTTTTTGGCAAGCCAAAAAACAGCAGAGGGCTACCAACTCCTTGCCGTTATGCAGTATGGAGTTCCGGTTTTGAATTCCGCCGAGAATCTGGGCGCAAATGCCGTTCAGCAAATCTCAATCAAAAAGCCAGCAGAGCCTGTTTATAAGGAGCTATTCGTTCAAAACTCTGTTCAAAACATTAGCCTAAACAGCAAAACCCAAAATGCTTTGCTTGTGAATGCAAAAGGTGCTCGTGTCAATAAGCAGGGGAAAAATCCAGTTTACAAGTTGAAGTAATTTAATTTGTCAGAACCCCGATTCTTCTCCCAATTAAAGGATTTCCGATTACACGCGAATTTCCTCAAAATCGAGAGAATCGGAAAATCCTATGAATCGGGGTTCAGACGTTTTATAATTAATATAAACGTTTCTTGTGCTGTTCCGCAAGTTCTTTTAGCAATTTGCGGCGTGCAGAAGTGTGGATGCGTTTCTTTTTTTCGGATGGCTTTTCAAATCTCTGATGTTGTTTGACATCGGAAATAATGCCGTTCTTTTCACAAGATTTTGTAAACCTCTTCAAAGCCTTTTCAAAAGGTTCATTTGGCTTTACTACTACTCCTATCACAGATATCCTCTATTCAAAATTTTCTTTAAATATAGAAAAATATTATTGTTTTGTCAAGGATTTAACAACATTTTGTCAATATTGTGTGTTTTTAACTAAAAATAAGCATCGCCACTATCAAATCAAAAATCAAAATGCAAACACAGGAGCTAACCACAACGCTCATAGTGGCAAGCCCAACGCCCTTTGCTCCAGAGCCTGCGTGCAAGCCGTGGTAATAGCCCAAAAGATAAATTAGAGTTCCAAACACAAAGGATTTCAGCACTCCAGAAAACAAATCCCTTATGTCAAACATATATTGCATTCCGGTGTAATAAGTATAGCTTGTTATATCCAATGCTAGAATGCAAACTAACCAACCGCCTATAAGCGCAAGGCAATTTGAAATAACGCTAAGAGCGGGAAGCATAACAAAAAAAGCGACAAATCTTGGCAATGCCAAATAGCGCAAAGGATCTAGTCCGAGCACCTCGTAAGCCGCGAGTTCTTCTTTTTCTTTCATAGTGCCTATCTCTGCGGCAAGGGCACTCCCAACGCGACCTGCTAAAACCAGAGCGGTTAGAATTGGACCAAGCTCAATTAAAATCATCTTGCAAGCAGCGGTTCCAACAAATTTATCTGGAACAAGATTTCTAAACTGAAACTGAGCCTGCACTGTTGCAACCATTCCTGTGAAAATAGAAGTGACAAATAACAAAGGCAAACTTGAAACACCTATGGAAATCATCTGCCTTATGGTTAAGCTCATAACGCTTGGCAAATATGGGAGCCTTTTAAGAGTGGAAAGCAAAAGAACAACAATCTCGCCAATGGCAGCTATGCCCTCAACAACCGCCATTCCTAAGCCTATAATGGGAGATAATAATATTCTCATCAGTAAGCTCCGTTAAAGCCAGCATCGCCTGGGTAAGGTGCAGACGTGTATAGATGGTCTTTGAATGTGGTGATTTTCTCGTGGAATTCAAGTTCAATATCGGTGGTTGGACCATTTCTATTTTTTGCAACGAGCAAAAAGGCCTGCCGCCTTTCTTCTTCGGACATTGTGAAACCATCGGCTTTGTTCTTTTTTTCTTTTTCTTTTGCGGGGCGGTGTATAAACCAAACCATATCCGCATCTTGCTCTATGGAACCTGAATCACGCAAATCCGAAAGCTGGGGTCTGCCCGCGCTCTGGTGGCGGTCTTCAACTTTTCTGCTGAGTTGGGAAAGAGCAAGCACCGGAACATCGAGTTCTTTTGCAAGCACCTTTAATGAATAAGAAACTTCGCCAACGGCAACCGCTCTGCTCTCTGCATCGCCTCTAACCTTGATTAACTGCAAATAATCCACCACCACCAAATCCAAACTGTTGCCGTGTTTTCTCTTGAACACCCTGCATTTTGAAACCAAATCAAAAGTGCGAACTTCGCTTGAATCGTCTATATAGAGCGGCATTGTTGAGAGTTCATTGGCCCTTGCGAGCAGAACCCTGGTTGTTTCTGAGTCCACCCTTCCGCTTTGCCTAAGCCTGCTTTGGTCAAACTCTGCCATTGAGCTAAGTATTCTCATAACCAAATCTTGGGATGTCATTTCAAGGCTAAAGAACAGCACGGTTTTTCCAAGCCTAGCGGCATTGGTAGCTATGTTAAGCGCAAAGGCTGTTTTTCCCATAGAGGGTCTTGCTGCCAAAATGATTAAGTTCGCTTTTTGAAGCCCATTTGTCAAATTGTCTATATCTTTGAAATTCGTTGGGCAACCGGAGAATTGGTCGTGCCTGCGCATGGCAAGCATATCCATAACGTCTTTTGCGACATCGCCCGCGTGTTCCACGTTTTCCTTTACTTGGTCAGTGGTCAGGTCAAAAATCCGCTTTTCTGCCGCTTGCAAAACATCTTCTGTTGCTGCTTCGGGAGCAAGGGATTCTTTTATGGTTTCGTTTGAGGTTGAAATCAATCTGCGCAAAATATATTTGCCTCGGATTATCTCTGCGTAATAGTCGGCATTCGCAGCGCTTGGAACAGACTCCATAAGAGAAAAAATGTAATCCTTTCCACCCACAGCCAAGAGCTTGCCTTCTCTTTCCAAAACATCTGCAATGGTAAGCACATCAATGGGGTTATCTTCCCTATAAAGTTTCACCATTGCATTCCACACAGCCTGATGTTTTTCGAGATAAAATTCTCCCTCGTGCCTTAAAATAAGAGTAATTTCTCCCAATATTTTCGGGTCTTGCAAAATACCTCCCAAAAGCCAAACTTCTGCATCCAAGGCTCTGGGATATTCTAAACTATATTCGGACATTTACTACCCCCACCAAGACTCGAACTTGGGTAACAGGTTTAGGAAACCTGGGCTCTATCCTGCTGAGCTATAGGGGCAAAAAATCATTTTGAAGCTGGCTTTGCCTTTGGTCTTGCTCTTGGTCTTGCAGTAGCTGTTTTTGCAAACTTCTCTGCAGAACGCAAAACTACTGGGTTATTCCTCGCCTCCTTTATCATTATCTTCTGCTTTTCTTCACTTTCACGCTTAACATGTTCTAACTTTTTGCCGAGCAAATCACCAAGAGTAACACCTTGAGAGGCTGGCACAACTGGCTTTCTTTTGATTTTATTTTTAACAGGACCCCCCTGCTTTTTTATTTTTTCTGCCATAAAACCTCTATGCTGAACTTTGGGGTTTAAATATAGTAAAAAAATTTCTAAATTCACACAAATGAGCAAGACAGCACCAAATTTGGTTTGGATAGACCTAGAAATGACAGGTTTAGACCCTGATACTTGCGTTATTCTTGAAATTGCAACCATAGTGACAGACCCTCAACTGAAAATCCTAGCCGAAGGTCCCGCTCTTGCGATAAGGCAGAGCAATGAAATTTTAGACTCAATGGACAAATGGAATAGGAGCCACCACTTCAAGAGCGGTTTAATAGAGAGGGTTAAAAATTCCCCATACAACGTAACAACTGCCGAAGAAATAACCCTGAGCTTTATAAAAGGCTACACAGAAAAGGCAAAGAATCCGGTATGCGGAAACTCCATTGGGCAAGACAGGCGTTTTTTGCTCAAATATATGCCAAAAATTGAAACCTGGCTGAACTACAGAAGCATAGATGTCAGTTCCATAAAAGAACTCGCCTACAGATGGTACCCCAAACTGCCAAAATTCCAAAAAAAAGAAAACCACCGCGCCCAAGATGATATCAGAGAGAGCATTGCAGAACTTATGTATTATAGGAATAAAATTTTTGTGCCGGAGTTGAATTGAGAATTGGAGCGGTTATAACGGCTGGCGGGCTGGGGAAAAGAGTTGGCGGCGAAGTTCCCAAACAACTGGTTAAGCTGCACGGGAAAGCTATGTGGCTCCACAGCGCAGAGGCTTTTTTAAACAATAAAAAAATAAAAGCAGTTGTCATCACAGTTCCTGCAAACTGGCAAAATTATTTCATTGAAGAATCCAAAAATCTATCCATTATTGTTGCACTCGGGGGCAAAGAACGCTGGCAATCTGTTAAAAACGGAATTGAAGCACTCCCAAAAAACATAAGCCACGTGATGGTGCACGATGCTGCTCGCCCCTTTGTGAGCCAAGAGATAATAAACTCGGTTGCAAAAACTCTTTCAAAAGATTGCTGCATGGTTGCAAAACCTGTTTTTGACACGGTGAAAGTAGCAAAAAACTCTTATGTGAAAAGCACCCTTGACCGCCAAAGCCTCTTCCTTGCCCAAACACCGCAAGCTGCCCCCGTAGAGCTCTTAAAAAAGCTCTACAAAAAAATGGAAAAATTCCCAGATTTTTGCCCAACAGACGAGGCTTCAATACTTGAAAAATTCAAAGTTCCAATAAAAATTGTGGAAGGAAATGCAAAGAACGACAAAATAACAACCAAAGAAGAACTGGAAAAATTCATATATGACTAAACGCCCATTGATGCAAAAAGAAATTGACGAACTAATCGCCGCTGGAAACACCTGCGACAACTGGAACAACATAAGAGTTCTGCAAGATTTTGTACCAAAAAATATTAAGAATTCAAAATTCACAGGAAAAATAAAACTGCACGGATTTACAGGCAAAGCCTGTTCTTACAAAGGCGTTGAATTCACAACGGGAATATTCAATTCTTGGATAAACGAAAGCGTTATAGAAGATGCCTGCATTTATGATGTTAAACTTTTTTCCAATTCGGTTGCTTGCGAAGGCTCTTTGATATTCAATGTGGGTTCAATTATATGCGATAAGGAAATGTCTCAAATAAAAGTTGGAACTGAAAGCGGGTATAGAGTTTTGAAAAGGTTGTTCAGCGAGCAGGAGCGAACCGTTATAGGCAGGGGCGCAAAAGTTTGCAATGTGAATGCGCTTGAAAATTTGCATTTGGGCGATTTTGCCAGCGTTGAAAACGGAGCAATAGTGCAAGATTCCATAATTGAAAACAATAGCGTTGTAACGGATAATGCCATTGTGAAATCCTCTTTTATAGGTGCTTTTTCACATATTGGCGAGGCAGAGATAAGCAACTCACTGCTCGGACCTTTGATGCAGGTTCACCACCACAGCCTGTTAATTTCCGCTTTGTGGGCAGAAGGCAGAGGCAATGTGGGCTATGGCGCAAATGTGGGGAGCAACCACACTGGCAGAATGCCAGACCAAGAGATTACGCCGGGACTCGGGCAGTTTTTTGGACTTGGGTGCAGCATAAAATTCCCAGCGAATTTCACAGAAGCCCCGTTTACCATGATTGCAACAGGGGTTATTTGCGAGCCGCAAAGGTTGAAATTCCCATTTAGCCTCATAAAAAAAGGAGAACTTTCGGGCGTGAGCAACGAGATTATCCCGGGCTGGGTTTATAGCAAAAATATTTACGGGATTTTAAGGAGCATTTATAAATGGGATAAAAGAAGCGGAGCGAACAACAACCTCAACTTGCTCTTTTCAAAAAACATAGCAGATTCGGTTATATATGCCTGCAAAGCATTAAGGGAATTTTTGCAGGATAAAAACACCTTACCCTTAAAGATAACCGAAGATGAACTTCCTTGGATAGGCAGCAATTACATTAGAATAGAAAATGTTGAAAAAATAGTAGGAGCTTATGAAATTTATATGGAAGACTACAATTTTTACCAAAAAAACAAGAAACTTAGACCCTCTATAGTTTCTAGAGTGGAGGAAAATCTAAAAAGAGACGAAATCAGGGGGCAGAAAATTTTTGACGATTATATGGATTTTCACCCCAAAAACGCAGATTTTTTTGAATGGCTAGGGGAATTAAGTTTAAATTAAAGTAGCCACTGATTAGTTCTGAATCTCGCTGTGGCGTTCCCCCCGTTAGCTCTCCGAGCGGAAAAAACGGGGGGATAAATGGTGATTTTTGTTAAAAAATCTCCATTCAGGGGGGATTTATAAATTTCTATTAAAGTTTTTATACAGTCCTGCCGATAACTAATATACCGATATTATATAAGGAGGCTTTATGGAAACGGCTATAGCACAACTATCAACAGCAGAAAAAGCAGCAGAAACAGGCTCTGCGGTGGGAATTGCAGTATTAAAAAAGGCCCAACAAGCAACCGAAGGCGAGGCACTAGCTCTTTTGCAGACCCTTCCCCAAGCGCCCTCCCCTAGCGGAATAGGTGGTACGGTGGATATTTCCGCCTAAATATATGAGTTTTATAGACACTCATTGCCATATAGACACAATTTTAGAGCGAACCGGCGGAACGGCAGAGGCTTTGCTTGAGCAAATGACCCCTGCACCGGAGGCTATTGTTCATGTAGCCTGTCACCCTGATGATTTTAGCTGGGGCAAGGAATTTTTACAAAAAAAGGAACTGAGCGGAATTAAAATTTACGGCGTTTTTGGCGTGCATCCGCTGGAGGCAGAAAAATTCAGCCAAAAGGCAGAAGAAGGCATTTTAGAGGGCTTAAAGCTGCCAAATGCGCTTGCCCTTGGCGAAATTGGGCTGGATTACCATTACGAAAAATACAATGCAGATTTGCAGAAAAAAGTTTTTTTGAGGCAGTTGGAAATCGGTTTGGAACTAAAAAGCAATTTTGTGTTTCATTTGCGAGAAGCAGAAGACGATGCTTTTGAAATTTTGCAAAAAATAGATAACGAAAATATTAAAGCACATATTCACTGCTACACTGGTACAGCAGAATTTGCAAAGAAGGTTTTATCCTTAAAGGGAACTTATTTTTTTGGCTTTACCGGAGCGGTGACTTTTGATAAAACCGCAACCATAAGAGAGGCGGCAAAAGCAATTCCCGCAAACAGAATCCTTTTGGAAACCGATGCTCCCTATCTCGCTCCCGTGCCTTTCAGAGGCAAAACCTGCACCCCCGCTATGATTCCGCATATTGCTCAGGTGCTTGCAAACGTGAAAGAAATAAATTTAGACGATTTGTTTAAAATTTGCAGGGAAAACACAAATAAAATGTACGGCATTTAACCGCTACTGTTCATCTTCCTCTTCTGGAAATAATTTGAAAAATACCTTTTTTTGCTCTTCAAACAGGTGCAGAATTTGATTTTCCTCAAATTGCTCCCTATCTATATTTTGCATAAAATAAGGTTCAAGCAAAAAATTGCGGCTCGTGATTTGCCTTTTTATATCTGCTTCTATCTCTAAATTAGACCACAAAATATATATGCTGCCCAGCGGCATTTGCGAAAATATATTTACATCTGCAAATACGGCTTTATTTGCAGAGCTTGTATCTGCGGCTATACTCTTATTCTCCTTGCTGGCTTGGGCAAAGCTCAAAAGAAACGCTATGAGTAAAAAGATAAACCGCATATTGGTAATATAGTAAACATATTAAGCAAGAACATTACGCCGCCTCCACTCCTCAATGGGAATGGCAGGAAATCCGGCTACTTTCGCGCCCGGCTTAATGCTCTTTGTAACCCCTGCCTTTGCCGCTATAATGCAGCCCTTGCCGAGGGTCAAATGCCCAGCGACTTGCGCACCGCCTGCCAAAGTCACATCGTCTTCAACAATAACCGAACCTGCAAGCCCAGACTGCGAACAGAAAATCGCATTGCTGCCAACTATGCAGTTATGCCCAATTTGCACAAAGCTATCCAGTTTGCAAAAATTCCCAAGCCTAGTGGGTTCCAAAAAACCTGCTGCCACAACAGAGTTTGGACCAATCTCGCAATTACTCCCTATCACCACACCGCCAAAATGCGGAACCGCTATTTGCTCGCCATTTTCGCCGCTGTAAAAACCAAAGCCGCGAGAGCCAACCACAACGCCAGAGTGCAAAATTGTTCCGCTGCCTATTTCAACATTTGGGTAAAGATTCACGCCCGAATGCAAAACGCAATTTTCTCCGATTTTCACGCTAGGTGGAATTAAAACATTTGGGCTTATCTGTGCTGTTGGGTGAATTTCGCTAGAGGTGAATTCTTTTTTATTCAAAATCTCCGCACACTTTATTATAGCCTCATAAGGATTTTTTACCCTAGCCAAAACCTTTGCCTCCCCTACCCAGCCAGCAAAATTTTCCGGCACAAAAACCGCGGCCGCTTTTGTTGTTCTAGCTGCTCCATAAGCGGCTTCGTCTATGCAAAAAGAAACATCGCTTGGGCTTGCAAAGGCAAGTGTTGCGCATTTTTCCAAGCTGCCTTGAATATTTGCAGGCTCTAAAATGGCACCTGTGAGTTCAGATAATTGGGAAAAGGTGAGCATATCAAATGTTTGAAAATATAGAAATTTTTACAATATGCACGTTTGGGGGAGTTTTAGTTCGGAAATTTTCTACTTTAACCTCGTGCATTTCACTAATAACATATTTTTTGCAATACTCATATCCGTTTGCGCAAGTACAGCCGCTTCTTTGATAGGAGCAAATGCCCTTGGCATGGATCAGGCTCCCAAAAACGCAGCCACAGTTAGAGACGGGTTTGCGCCATTGAACCCTGCTGCTAATGCCTTTGAAAACAAAACCAAATTTGGGGTTGCAATTCAATATGAGAATGCAAGAGCTCAAGGCGAAAACAATTCCATATCTTTGAATTCCTTTACAATGCCCTCTATGTATATGCTTTTGCCCTTTGGTTCGTGGGGAACCTTCGGTATTGGCTTAAACGAACTGTACTTTGCAAATAACCGTTTTGAGCTTGAAGACGAAACTTCAAATATTTCATTCCTGTCCAGACTTGGTCTTTATGAATTCACTCCGAGCTACTCTATTAGGCTCCCCTTGCTTCTCAGCGACTTTGCAATTGGAACCTCTTACAGAATTTTCTTTGGCAACTCTTATTCCACCATAACACGCGGGAGTGGCAAAGACTGGGGCGAGGATTCGTGGATGGCAAACAATGTTATGATAACAGAAAAGAAGAAAGGCACATATAGCTGCGATGACAATTGGTTGAAAAATTTTGGATATAGCCTGCACTATCACAAAAAATCCATAGATTATTTTGTGTCGTATTTTCCTTCTGTTCAAATGCAAAACGAGATAACAGAAAACACTCAATTCAGCAACATAGACACTCTGCAGTCAAGCAAAAGTTCAGAAAAGTTCAAGTTGCCCAAGCATTTAGCAAGCGGCATTCATTTTCGTTTTTTGCAAAATCAAAATTTGAGCCTCGTGTATGAGCAGCAAAACGAGGCTTTTTCTGGGCTTGCAGAATATAAACTCACAGGCACAGGGCTTTATTACAGCACATTCTTAAAGAGAAATAATTTTGGGGCAAATGTTTGGTACTCAGAAAAATATATGAAAGACGTGAACGAATATGGAGCCTCTTTGCTCTCTGATATGTGGCTTGGGCGCAGAGGAACTCTTGTTGGTTTATCCCTCTTTGGAGGCTACAGGCAGGCAAAGGACTATTGGAATGAATTGTTTTTTGGTTTTGAGGTAAACTTAACTGGAGTTGGCAACTGGGGGACAAGTGCACGCCGCAGATAATTTTGAATCTTTAAAAACAGAGTTCATGCAAAATGCGGAATTGGAAAAAGAATTTCCAAAAGAAGTTCTTGAAGAAGTACAGAAATTTTCAAAAGAAATTTTTGCAAATTCTAAAAATAGGGAAAATTTCCGCCACCTGCACATTATATGCATAGACCCTCTGGGCGCACGCGACCACGACGATGCGATAAGCGTGGAAGAAACTAGCAACGGCTATATTCTGGGTGTGCACATAGCAGATGTAAGCCATTTTGTAAAACAGGGTTCTGCCCTAGACACAGAGGCAAGAAAACGCGGATACACTCAATATCTGCCCTGGGCAGTTGTTCCAATGCTCCCGGATATTCTCTCTGGAGATTTGTGTTCATTGCAAGAAAACGAAAATCGTTTTTCCTTCAGTTGCATAATCACCTTAGACAAAAAAGGCAGAATGCAAAAATACCGCTTTGCAAAAGGCATAATAAAAGTTAGCCGTTCCATAACTTATGAGCAAGCAAAAGAACTTCACGATAAAAGAGACAAGGAAATTTGCCTGTTGGCACGTGTTGCTGCAGTTATGAAAAAACTTCGTTCAGAAAACGGAATGTTAGAGATGGATAGTGCTGAATATAAATGCGAGTTCAGCAAAAAAGGATTGCCGCAGTGCATAGTTCCAAGGCAAACCGGAATAAGCAATTCTTGGGTGGAAGAGTGCATGCTTGCCGCAAATAAATGCTGCGCATTGGAACTCCAAAAAAGAAAACTGAGCGGAATTTACCGCGTTCACGAAGCCCCAGACCCCGCAGACTTGGCGGAACTTATGCAATCCGAACCGACCTTGTTTTTTGACTCTCCTATTGACCCGCACAAACTTTTAAAAAACTACACGGGCAACAACAGTCAAGAGAGGCAAATTTTCGATTTATATTCCCATTTGGTTAAAAAAGCAAAAAAAGACCCTTCCGTAACAAACAGAATTTTGCGCAGTATGCAAAAAGCCATTTATTCGGATAAATGCACAGGTCATTTTGCCCTGCATTGGAAAGACTACGCCCATTTCACCTCGCCCATTCGCCGCTATGCGGATTTGTGGTGCCACAGAGAATTGACTGGCAAAAGGGGCAAAATAAACGACCTCTGCAATGTTATAAACGAAGCCGAAATTAAAAATCAAAAAACAGAACGAAAGGCGCTCAAATTTTGCGCAAGTTATCTTTTGAGAAATGAAATAGGCCAAACATTCAAGGCAGAAATTCAAGGCATAGAGGAATTTGGAATTTTCATTTCCGTTTCAACCCCCACCGTTGCGCAGGCAGACGGCTTGGTGCATTTACGCGATATCCCTGGTGATTTTTACGTGTACGATATGGCAAAAAAAACTTTGCTCGGCAAACGCACCGGAAAGCGATTTAAAAAAGGCGATAAAGTGACTGTGAAATTGATTAAGGTCAATTTATTAAAAGGCGAAAATGATTTTGAGATTGTAAAATCCAGCGGTTCTTCTTCGCCTTGGGAAAAGCGTGAAAAACACGAGAAACATGAGAAAAAATACGAAAGGCACGAAAAGAAAAATCGTAGATTCGGGAGAAGGTAGGCTCACAATTTACTATAAAGTCTCTCGTGCGAAATTTGACTTTTAAACGTCAAAGAATCTCCTGTTTCGGGGTTTTGCATTCCGTGAACGCCGAATTTGAATTCTCTTTCCAAGCAAGGAGTTCCGTTTTCTATGTCTAAAGCGACCTCGTAGCGGTTTTTATACACTGCCTCTTTTGGGTGATAACTTTTAAAAGGCATTCCGCTTTTTACGCTGGAAACGTGTTGTTCCCATATAAAATAAGGGAATGGTTCTTTTTCTTGCAAATACACGGTGTATTCCAAGCATTTTCGCTCGTAGATTTTCTTTATGCCTTTCGTTACCACAGAATCTATTTGGGCGTTTGGCATGGAAGGCAGGCGGCCCCCAGAAGCGAGCAAATTTGTTATGTTGGATTTAAGGGGAATTTCTCCCGAAAGCAAATGAGTTATTTCCCAACGCCTTTTTTCTATGCGGTCTAAATCTATTTGGCGAGTCATACGGCTTATTTGCTTTCGCCATCTGTCTGGAATGGATATTTTTGCAACCACAACGGAATCGAAATTTTCATAACCTTCTATACTCAAAACCTTTAAGCCTTTGGCGGTGAGTGTCATTTTTGGAATTCTAAGCGCGAGTTCGCTAGGGTAAGATTTTTTGAGATAGCCTCTAGAAGCATCGGAGATAAATGTTCTCTCCAAGTAAAACATATCTTCGCTTTGGCTGTATTCGTTTGTGAAGCGTGTTGAGGTTAAGGTGCCTACTTGCTCGTATTCGCCGTCCATAGTTGCGTAAGTGCTTTGGGAAAAAACCTCTGCTTTTATGGGAACGGGTAAATTATAGCTGACAAAAACAGAGCTTTCGCCACAGGAAATTACAAATGCCCCGATTATCCCAATTAGCCATTTTTTGCTTGCCACTATTCAACCAACTCCATTTTTTTATACAGCAGAATAGAATCTCCAACGGCAAAGGCAACGCGGTAAAAGCCTGGGGTGGAGGTTCGCAAAATTTCCCTTGCGGTTAATGGTTTTGAGTCTGGTCCCTTTGCCACTGCTTTGGCATCCACATTTTTAACCGGAATAGAACGCTTGAACAATATTCTGTCGCCTGTTTCTCCTTGATAAATCCTAAGTTCCACCTCTTCGGAGTGAAAAGGCCTGTTGCCGTTATCCATTTGAATAACGATTATATCTTTTGGCTTGAACACGGAAGTTGTATCTGCAACTACTTTGGCGGTGGCATTGTATTCGTGCCCCAAAACTATTCTAGGCTCATATTCCGTAGGGTTGCAGGCAAAGAATATAAGCGCAAAAAAGGCGAGTAAAGCAAATTTAAACATTATATGAATATAGTAATTTATGCCCCATTTTTTCTTTTTTTGCCTTTAAATATTTTTTATTGAAGGGATTTGGCTCTATTTCAACGGGAGTCCTTTTGGCGATTTTTATTCCGCATATTTCAAGCCCTTCTATTTTTCGAGGATTATTTGTCAGCAAATTCACGGATTTTATACCTAGCTCTTTTAAAATATGAGCGGCATAAGCGTAGTTCCTGTGGTCTGCCTTAAAGCCGAGTTTTATGTTGGCTTCAACTGTGTCTAATCCCTTTTCTTGCAATTCATAAGCCTTTAACTTGTTTGCAAGCCCAATTCCCCTGCCTTCGTGCCCAAGCATATAAATTAAAACACCGCCCTCAGCGTTTATATATCTCATTGAATAGTCAAGCTGCGCCCCGCAATCGCATTTTAGGGAATGGAAAATATCTCCGGTTAAACATTCGCTGTGTATGCGAACATTGCAAGGATTTTTAAACGCCTTTGATGCTATAAAGGCTACGTATTCTTCGCCGTTTATTTTATTTTTGTATGCTATGGCTTTGAAATTCCCAAATTTCGTTGGCACAAAAGGCTGTGCAATTCGCTCAACCAAAACTTCATTTGCAAGGCGAAAGTCTATTATCTCTTGAACCGTGATGAGTGTTATATTGTGTTTTTTTGAAATAGCCTTTAATTGAGACATTCTAGCCATTGTGCCATCTGGATTCAGCACTTCGCATAACACGCCTACTTGCGGCAATTTAGCCAATTTGCAAAGGTCTATAACCGCCTCTGTGTGCCCTTCTCTTTCAAGGCAACCGCCTTTTCTCGCTTTTAGCGGGAATATATGCCCTGGGCAAACAAAATCGTTTGCGCGTTTTGAAAAATTTGCAAGGGTGCGGCAGGTTAAAGCCCTCTCTGCTGCGGAAATTCCGGTGGTTGTTCCCTCTTTTGCTTCCACAGAAACGGTAAATGCGGTTTCAAAGCGGCTTGTGTTTCTGCTTGCCATCATCGGTAAATTCAGCTGCTCTGCGCGTTCTTCGGTGATTGGTGCGCAAACAAGCCCGCGCCCGTGAGTAACCATAAAATTTATGTGTTTTTCTGTGCAAAGCGAGCCCGCGCAAACAAAATCGCCTTCGCTCTCGCGGTTTTCGCTATCTGCGATGAGCAGCATTTTACCCGCTTTGAATTCCGCTATTGCTTTTTTAATGTTATTCAAAATTCCACTCCCTTGTTTTCGCCTTTTGCATAACTGCCGAGCAAAATAACCTCTGCTATTGTTTTCAATTCCTCCAAAGCCGTTTTAACGGAACTCTGCAAAGGGTTCCCCGCCAAATCCGCATAAAAAACATATTCCCAAGGGCTTCCGCTTTTTGGGCGGCTCTCAATGCGAATTAAATCCACGCCCTGTTTTGCAAAGCAACCGAGGCAAGCGTGCAAAGCACCTGGTTTGTTATTCCCCAAAATAAATGCCACAGAAGTTTTTGTGTGCAAATCCTTATCTACGGGAGGGCTATTTTTTTGAATGGCAAAAAACCTCGTTGAATTTGCGCCCGGAAAATTCGCAAGCGGTTGTTTCAATATGCTCAAACCGTAAAACTGAGCCGCAAAAGCAGAGGCTATTCCACCCGTGCCCTTCAACTGCTTTCTCGCTATGCGTTCCACTGAACCTGCTGTGTCAAAAAAAGGTTTTTTCTCTATTTGCGGATTTTTTTCAAAAAAATTTGAGCATTGCTCAAGTGCTTGCGGGTGAGAGACAACTTTTGTCAAGGTTTCCAATGTTTCGCCTTTGAGGGCTATCAGGCAGTGGTCTATTTGCAGTTTGAGCTCGCCAACTATTGGCAATCTGTATTTAAGCAATAAGTCGTAATTTTCCAAAATAGAGCCCGCTGTGGAATTTTCTATTGGAATAACCCCGCTATCCACACTGCCGTCAATTACCATTTTGTGCAAATCTTCAAATGTGTCTGCTGGAATGGTCTCTATATTTTTGCCAAACAAATGAAACGCTGCGCTCTCGCTATAAGCACCGTGCCTGCCTTGGAATGCTACTTTCATTTGTGGGTTAATGTAGAAATTTATTCAGGCTATCTGCATCCGGGGCTTAAACCGCCGTAGTCATTGGATGTTGTTAAGTTATTAATATAACCACCGAAGTAAATATAATAACCGCCATCTTTTTTTGCTATACTCGCTAGTTTAGTAGAACAAAGAGGCTTACCCCAATTCTGCGAAGTCTGGCAACCTTCGAAAGTTTGTCCGTTAACTTTCAAATTCACACCACCTTGTCCGAGATCACCTGTTAAAATTTCTGTTGCATTTGTAGCAAAAAAACATTTACCACCACTAGCACCTGTTATGTTTTGAGCAGTAGCTATAACACTTCCTTTTGCAATACCTCCGCAATCTGCTGGATTATACTGGCACGGAGGCGGATTTACTGTTATTGTACCACTACAAGTAGCAGTTTTGCCTTGACAATTTCCGTTAGTTGCCGATACACCTATGTTAGTGTACGTACCTACATCAGGATTAGCCCAATTTGGCGCATAACTATTCCATTCAAGGTCACTGGGGGGTACTCCATTGCCACTGCATTGTACTTGTGGTGGAGTTATTGCCGTACCTACCGTGACTGTTGTGGTTATGGGATTGCAAGTGAGATTGTATGTTGTTGGTGTGCCGGGGCACTCGGATTGATTGGCAACTACGGAAAAAGAACCCTCGCAATGTATTGCGCCAGTTCTAGAGCCATAACTGCCATAATTCGTCGTAGTTCCACCACAAGTAATTTCATACATATAAATATGAGCATTTTTTCTGGCACTAATACCACCACTACCAGTAGGCTGTTTATTGCCAGCAGTCCAATTTGGGGTTGCAGTCTCAGATGCACTTCCATTATCGGCGGTGGTATATCTGAATTGTGGGGAACCATTTGTTATGGGAGTTTGGTTACTTGAGTTACAACCGTATATTGGGGCATCTACGCCTGTACCTGTTGTGTAACAACTGTTGTTATTGGCAGAGTTATTGACGATTTTGCACCAAGGAGAATAAGGGTTGGGTTTAATTGAAATATGACCGCATAGTATTGGATTGGCAAAAGTATAAGTAGTACCATTGCAAGTGATTTTGGACAAAGTAACTGCTCTATTGTCTCCGGTATTGTTATAGGTATAAGTGTCACTGGTTCCCCACCTTCCAGCATCATAGTCTCTGGTACTGACATTATAAACAAGAAATTCTCTAGGAGTTGTGGTTCCTGTACAACCTGTTATTGCTGGCATTGGTACAGGAGTACCACTGAAATAATCTCCTGATATTGAACAAGTTATATTACTTGGTGTTGTTGGTGTTTTTTCACCGCAAGTGGAAAGGGAACTTTTACCAATATCGCCCTCAAATGTGGGAATTTCTCCGTCTCCGTCACCTGCCAATATATAGTAACCGCCATCTGCTTTGTTGATATTGAGCTTTGCCAGTGTGTTATTATTAGACCAACAGCCTATATTGCCTTGGCCAACGCTAACACCATTGATTTTTGAAAGGCTGTAACTTGAACAGAATTGAGAAATGCTTTTTACAAAGAAACATTTTTTGTTTACATAATTAGGAACATCGCCGCCTTTAGCATAGAAATCATTGCACCAAAACGGGTCATATTGACAAGTACTAGAATTGGTATTTGTTGTGATTCTAAGCGTATTGTTGTTTTGTGTCAATGTCACTTTGGGATTACCGCTTATATCTATGCCATCAAGACGTGCCACATGGCTTGGCGGAACCGTAAAACTATATTGCAATCCACTGTATAAAAGGCATTTAGTGTCTCTTGAACAAGTTACAGCAGTGGCGGTGGAGCCAGCAGGAGGTGTGAGTATTACAGAAGGCAAATCACCACTAAGCGTTAAATCGTGCTGTTTCCATTTATATGAAGCGGTGAATGTTTTGCCATCGGTTGCGGTACCACTTAATATAGCATTGCTCGGAACTACTTCGCAGGAATTATCGCCCGGAGGGCTTAGGGTAACAGTCTCGCCAGCACGGCATTTCCAAGAATCTTTGTGAGGTGACGTGGGTGTTTGTTGCTTGGTGCAATTATATTCCAAAGACCACGAACCACTTGTAGGGCAAGCCAGCAAATTATTTATACTAGTATTATGACTATTAGTTCCAGTTGTTGCATCATCTCTGTGAACATAGGTATTAGATTCCACACCTATGGTTACAGTATTATCTGGAATTCCCATCAGACAATTATTAGATGTATTAATAATTGTTATTGTAACAGAACTTGGCGCACCTGCAACATGGCAAGCTTTTACAGAAGTCTCCATACTGCCAACTGGAATCGTAATGTCAGCAGTGCCATTATTGATATTCCAACCGGTTGGCATTGACATAAGCGTAGCAACCATAGGGGCATCATTTGTATTGCTTGCATTAATATGGATATTCGTACATTCTCCTGATTTAACTTGAACCTTATCTGCTGTCAATGTTAGTTTTGGCATTCCTGTTTCGCCCTGTATTTTTACATAGAAGGGGCTTATTTTGGAACCCGAAGCGAATGTGCAGGTGTAAACACCCAGTTTATCCACTGTTGCTATAGTAGCGGTACTTGATATTTTTTTGCTGACATCTTTGCTGTGAACACAATCCAGTGTAGGTGCTGAACTTGGCGGTGTTGACTTATTCAAGTAAAGGAAACTATAATATTTATTAAGAGGATAAGTCTTAAAAGCATCTTTGGGCAGGTTAAGAACGCGTGGCATAACCAAAACGGAAGGAGAAGGATTTACTGACTGACCGCTCATGCCTTTTTTGCTCAGGGATTTGCTTTCTAACTCAACCTTCAAACGAGGACCTATTGGAATAATGTAATCATCATCTTGAAGTTCCAATTCCGTATTGTTATTGCCGCCGCCGCCACCGCCGCCACCATCCAAACAATGGTCAGGATTCTTGGGGTCTGGATTTTCGCACAAGATTTTGAACGGATTTTTCATCAACTCTTCTACAAGGGTAGGATGGCGTTCCAGATTTAAAGATGGATTTTGGCTACCAGAAAGCCCTGAATTGAGAAGCGAGCATTTATTCATAAAAATATTGCCGCGGAGCTTTTTATTTCCAGTATCAAAATTGCTTATATTGTAATCGCTAAAAATAAAATAATTATAACCTGCGCCTATTTGAGTGCCTCCAAGTACGATTTTATTAGGAAAACCGAGCGGCAAATAAAGCATTACGCTTACATCTTTAGCAGTTGGCGGGAGCGGCAATTCGTTGGGGGGGCAGCCATTGCTATAATCCGTGATGCTGCACTTTCCGGCAGCGCAGTTGCCATTTCTATTCGTACACACAGAATCGGCCATTGAAGAGGGATAAATTTCATTTATTATAATATATTTGCCAGAAGTTAAAGCTCCATTACCAGCATTGAAAAAAACTTTATTTCGTATATAAACAACCAGCCATTCATTCTGATAAAGTTCGGTGCTTTGAGTTCCTTTATTTTGTATAGCATCCCAGCAATCTTGAAGTTCTTTTCCCAAATCCACCCATGTATCAGTCTTAGTCAATTTCATTTTGCCATTTTCAACGCTGCAACTGCCGGGTTTATCTGCCCTATGCACCCAATTTGACGGAGCCGGATTAGTAGTTTTTTTAACCTCATCATAAATGCTCCTGTTGAATTGTATGGGGGTATTTTGGCAGCTCTTGTTCAAGTCTTTTGCTATTGCATCTATTTTTGCCTTATAATTCTTACTATCTTGACCTCTAGAACCATCCATTGGGTCTGCACCATCGCTTTTCCAGTTTGTTGAAGAACAAGTACCGGCAGCTGGGGTGTTTATGCTATTTGCACTAGATATATCAGAGCGAATTTGAAGATTGGCAACGGCGGGGGTACCATTGTATTTAAATGTTTTTGAACCTTCAGAAGTCCAAGGACCTGGTATATTAACAGAACCGGTAGCGGTTTTGCCAAAATATGGTTTGGGTTTTGCATCGGTAGTATTTGGTATTGAGCCTTTTATTGCGTTTTGAACACATACTTTGCCACTAACAGCCAAGGAATCAGAGCTATTGCCACTAGTTCTTGTCAAATCAATTTGCCCTTTAGTCATAACAAGATTTTTTGCAACATTAAAACCTAAACCGCCACCCTGACCATTATTATAATAGAAAAAGTTATTTTCAATGGTAGTGTTTCCGCCTATTGCTACCACTCCGCCGGTAGCTTGGCCAAGGCAACCACCCGTGAGGTTATTTGCATCGCTACGATTTGCATTCGGATTCACGCCGCCTTTAAGATAGGCATCTCCGTCAATTCTAATAGCGCCTTTGGGGTGAAATTCGTCTTCTACATATATATTGCCTGTTATATAATCACCGCCGTTTGCGCCAGCAGCCGAGCAAAAATCAAAACTGCCTGTGACATACAAATCTCCATCAATATTTATGCCATTATTTGTGTAATAGTTTCCATCAAGTATCAAATAACCTTTCTTTTCCCCATCTGCTTTAATTTTAATTGTATTGAGAGATTGGCTTTGCCCGTTGTCCTTAATTGATGGCGTTTGGGTTATAACGGCTTTATGCACATCTAATGTATTCATCACCCCTGCATTTCCCCAAAGCTGTTCTTCAAATGGTACGGGCTTGTTTTCTAATATTTCTAGGTTTATTGGTCTTTTCATTTTGTACAAACCTTCTATATTGTAAACCGCTTCTTGTACAACCCGTGAATTATCGCGCCCAATGCCTACGCTCAAAAATTTTAACTTGAATATTTTATTGGTTTTGTCTGCTCCAACTTCGGTTAAATAAACTTCATATTTTTTATCGCCTTGATCGCCACCAAGCGTTGTTGTAAGACTTATTGGTTGTGGTTTGCTTAGATAATCCCCTATAACCGCGCCAGCATCGGCTGCTTTGTAAGAAAGCCACGCATAAACAGCATCCAACCCCGATTCGCTTGCCTGATACGCCTCGCTTGCTTTGAGCCTAGCTCCGCTTGCAAAATTCTCAGACCCAATCCATTTGAAAACCACAATGCTCGCCGTGGTAGCGGCAAGCATAAACATTAAAACAGCGATTAGAGAAATACCACGTTTCATAAAACCTCCTCTGACTCTATGCCATTGTTTGGTGTTGGAATGGTTGAAAAAGTGGTGATACCTTCTATTGTTTTTCCTTTGTTGATTTCTAAATAAAGTTCAAATGCTTTAACTGATTTTTTACGTTCTAGCTTTTTGGGATCGGGGTCAGCTACGGTTGCATATAGTGGAGCGTAGTCGGGGTCGCCATCGTGTGGAAAATGATATGCCTTTTGTTTTTGCCATATTTCAAAATCTTTTATGGCAAGTTTGCCTATATTTGCCTTGGGGCCGTAAAATGCAAAGGTAAAAACGGCACAAGCACCCAGCACTTCTTCTTTAACGGAAAATTCAAAATAATGATTTACTGAATTTACGTCATAGTCCTTTGTTTGCGGAACATAGAACATAAAATCTGTTTTTAACCCCTCTACATTTGTATATCTTTCTCCATTGTCTGCTCTTCTAAATCCTATGGAAATATGGTCTTTACCTGGTTGAAATAGGGTCATTAAAGTATCTATTTTATTATCAATAGGCGGCGTTTTAAACTTAATTGAATATGTTTCACCTATTTTGAAATTGAATTTCTCGCAAGCTGTGTATGTACTTCCATCGTTTACATTTGAATTGTTTGCATCTGCAACATAGAGTTCGTTATGATTTGTGGCAGTGGTGCTGGTTTCGTCATTTCTGGCAAAATTTCTCAGAGTCACCATATTTATGCCTTTATAGGTTATGCTATCTACGGTGCAAGACGGAGTATTTGTTCCAGTATTTGTTCCTTTGTTTATAAGTTTAAAAGCAAGATTACCGGGGGTAGTAGAGCTAAGAGGAAATTTCTGCAAATAATGTTTGGTGTTTTCATCTATGATAGGTGGATTTCCTGGGAGGCTTGGAAGCAATCTAAAGGTCTGTATGTCATTGGCTATTGCAACTGCTTGTGCTTTATTTAAATCGTCTTGAGCGCATATAGAAGCTTCTTCATCGTCAGCTGCAACGTAATTCGTTTTATTGATTGTTGCGCAACGGCGATACAAAATCTTGTCTGCTCCAAGTGCCCAGCTAATTAGGCGAACACCCATATTTTTGCCGTCTTTATCCAAAATAATTTTTTTAAATGCTATACTATCATTATTTTTTCCGGGTCCAAAATCGCGATGCAGTAAATCAAAAGAGCTAAAATCTTTATTCGGTTCATCTTTCTTTATATAAACATTTTCATTCAGCAAAAATTCATCGGTAACATCAACATTCACTCCTTTTATTATTACAGGGTCGCTTGTTGCGGAACGCGGTTTTTTATATGTTTTTGCTCCCATTTGGCTCATATCTTCTTTTATAATCGCAACAACTTTATTCAATTCTTCCGTTGCCTTCACCATATTTTGGGTTCTAACCCTCATGCTGGAGGAATCGCTAAAAACACGCCCTGCCACAACTATTATGAAGCCCATTATCGCCATATAGACGACTAGTTCTATTAAGGTAAATGCGCGCTTCATTTTATTACCCTCGAAACATTTATGCTTAGTGTATCCTTTTTACTTTTAAATGTCCATTTAACTTTCAAGTCCACTTTTTTCGCTGGTGAAAAAGTAGTATCTGCTTTGTCGTTTTTTGTGAAATTGCTGCGCTCTGTAGAGTTTAAATCTTCTACTACATTTATTTTGTAGTTTATGGTGTAAGGCCTTTCATCTACTATTTTTCCGTCATTGCCCTCCCATTTATAGGATACTATTGTGTCTTTACCATCAATGCCAGTCATACCTACAGATGAAACTCCCTGCCTACTTAGGCCATCTATAAAATCCTGTGCCACAATTTGAGCCGCATCTCTTGTGCGAACTCTTAAAATGGCCTCCCTATTCCCCGTTTGCAACCTATTTAACCCAATAATCAAAAAACCGAGCACCACTGCTGCTATCAGAACTTCAAGAATACCAAAGCCCTTTTTCATAAAGTCTCCCAGTTTGTACTCTTTGGTCTCTTTATGCAGGCGATAAAAGAATTTTTAGTCTTTACTTTCACTGCCGCTCCACAATAATCTCTGGCATCGCAAGCAACAAAATAACCACCCTCGTTTTGATTTTTATCACTTGTTAGAACAATACTGGAAACACCTATTTTCAATTGGGACGTTGCACCAGGATTAAAAAGTACATCTGGAATGTCTTTTTCGCAAGTTGGTTTTACTGTGCGAGTTCCAGAAAAGCCGTTGCCTAATAGTTCTTGAGCTGTTCTCTTAGGCGTTGTTGTTGTTGTTTCGTATTGTATAACCTTGTCATTGACTGTTATGGTAACGGCATCATTTAGCCTTTTTCCCTCGCTCAAGGCTCTCTCTGCAAAAGTTCTCAGAGTCTGTGCCGTTTCTTTGGCACGGTTCATAGAAACCACTTCCATAAGGCTAGAGTAGGCAAGCGAAGCGAGAATGCCTATAACGATAACAACTACCATCACTTCCAGCAAAGTAAATCCCTTGCAAATCCCTCCATTTTTCAAAACTGCTGCGCCGGCTTTTCTCAAAGCCAGTCTAGAAGTCTTGTAAATGGCGAATTTCATAGTGAATACCTCACAAACGTAAGTTCGTTTATGGCATTATTCAAATGCGCAAAATCGTTGGTTTTCAACTTTACGTGGAAGTCTTCAAATTTTTTATCCATTTTGGCATCAAGCCTTTTTTCTAACCGATTAGTTTGCCAAATAGCCGCACACGCAATGGCTACCAAAGTGACCAAAGTCCTTATGTTGTCTTCGCCTAACACCATGCTCAAAAATTCCATAATACCTCTGCTATATAACAATAAACTAGATAAAACTAAAATAACAGACCATATTTCAAAAGGCCTTATAAATATAAATATATATTATTTTCTGGACAAAAATTCAAATTAGGAGGGGTTTTTTGGAAAAAAAGTTAATTTTGGGTGAATCTCGCAATCCTCTTCCCCGCTTTTGGGTGCAGAGAGAACAAATTAGCCAAAAAGCTGGTTTTCTTCTCTTGCATTCTCAAAAACTCAAGGCTCTCAAGAGCGGCGGATTTCCCACATTTTTTGGCAGCAAGGCGGTCTGCTTCGTATTCCTGCTTGTGGCAAAAATAGCGGTAAATCAAAAATGCAAGCAAACTTAGAACAATGAGTAAAATTTGCCGCTTTAACTCGTGACGTTTTTCTATATGAGCTTGCTCGTGAAAAAATTTATGGCTTAACATATACCCCGTCAAGCATAGCTTGTATATCGTTTTCGTCTATTTTCAAGCCGCTGTCTATCAAATTCATTGACTGTTTCAGCACAAAATCCAAGGAATTTTGCTCTTCTATCTCCTGCTTAGAAGAACGCCCTTGCAAATAATCTGCCAAGCTGTTCAAAACTGCTGGGTCTGGAGAGTAGTAGGTTTTATCTTGGGCGAGTTCTTCCCTGTATTCCTCGTTTTGCTTTTTGCGATAAAGCCAAAGCGGACCGTTGGTTTCGCTTTGCCTAAAGATAACATTGTCTGCCTTTGTCTGTTCAAGCATGGCAAAAAAAGTTACGGCAACCATTATGGGCATTCGCTCTTTGCCAAGCAAATCGTCAAACATGGCTCTGCCGCATTTTCCCAAATACTCGTTTATATATTGCTCCCTGTCTTCTGTAGTCACATTATCCACTTCTATTGTATGCACGCTGTTGTATGAGTGTACTTGCAGCGTTTTGTGGAATGCCTTGAAAAGCTGCCATATATTGGCATCTGCAAGCTGGGAATCTTTGGCTATTTTTTCCATGCGCCCGCGCCCGAATGTGCCAAAATTCTTTTCTTCCATCTCTTGCAAACCGAGCGCAACCCTTTTGAATTTTTGATATTCCTGCATTTGCAGCAGCAGGGCTTCGCGCTCAAGTTCAATATCCAGCAACTCCTCTGGGCTTTGTTCTTCACGCGGCAAAAGCTCCCTAGCTTTCAAATACATCAAACGGCTGGCAAGGGCTAAAAATTCGCCCGCATAGGATAAATCCACATTTTCCAAATCTTGTATGTATTCCAAATATTGTTCCGCGATTTTGGCTATGGAAATTTTCTCAAAGGAAATTTCTTCCTTTTTCATCAAAAGGTAAAGCAAGTCCAAAGGGCCAGTGTATGAGCCGTCTAGCGAGAGTTCGTATAAAGTATCTGGCATATTAAGCAGCTTCTGCTGCATTCTTGGCAACACTCTTGTTCTTTGCTATTTTAGACCTTGCAACGCCAGCTGTCTGCTGGTCGCCCAGGAATATGCGAACAACGCGAATGTTCTCTTTTGCTTCTGGTATTTTCACCTTCTCAAACAAATTTACTCTTTGGTTTGTGGTTCTCAGCTCTTCGCTCAAAAGGCGGAACTGCTCTTCTATAACCCTGCGCTCTAAGCGCAAGCTAATTAAATGCTCCAAAGCGCGAATGCCATCGTCTATCCAAACTGGGGTATCGAACAAATCCGGTATGTTGCGTTCAAAAACCACGTCTTCAAATACTGGGATTGTAACTCCGGCAATATTGCCTTCGCCCAAAAGAACTTTGGCGACTTTGAGATATTTGCCCCATTCTATTGGTTCGGCAAATAGCTTTATCCAGCTGTTCATATCGGCAAGCAAGGCTGCTTCTTCTTGTCTTTTGGATTCAACCCTGGACTGCAAGCCTCTTATTTCCATTTGGAGCTGCTGTTTTTTCAACTGCAAGGTGGGCAGATAGCGTTGAAACCTTTTGAGGGCATCGCGTTCTGCTTTTAAAGCGTTTTTTGTGAGTTTAACCTTTGCCATAATGGGTAATATAGCAAATTAACCCATAACCAGCTTCACAAACTCCCCCACTTCTCTAAACTCTTTATACACAGAGGCAAAACGCACATAAGCCACCGAGTCTGCTTTGAATAATTTTTTCATAACCAAGTCGCCCACGGTTGCGTAAGAGATTTCTGCACTCCCCGTTTGCACAAGCTCGTTTTCAATATCGGTTGCCATCTCTTCTATTTTACCGGAAGTTACTGGCCGCTTGGCGCAGGCTATTCTCATGCCAGAGATCAGTTTTTCACGCTTGAAAGGCTCGCGCCTTCCATCGCGCTTGGCTATGGTTATGGCTCCTTTCTCTATGTATTCATAGGTTGTGAAGCGGTGGGAACAATCTTGGCATTCCCTGCGCCGCCTAATGGAGTCGCCACTTGTGCGGGTTTCTATAACCTTATCGTTATCGGATTTGCAATGCGGACACATCATGATTCATACACCTTATATAGAGTAATACCTGTTTTTGCCATATTATCACTTGCCTCATTATATGTTTTTAAAATGGAATTCCACTGCCCTATGCTCATTTTTATTTTTTTCTCAAGGGCGTTTTGCCTGTAAGTTGCCGCATTTGCAAGCGACTGCGCAACTTTTGCAAGCGAGTCAAAATATTCTGGCAGCAAATTCAAAAAAGGCAAATCCGCTTCTGGAGCATTGGCTCGTTCTTTAGCTAAAAATTCCTTTTGTTCCTTGCAGGTTGTTTGCAAAGCCTGCATCATTCGGTCTATCCTGATCCAGTCCACTTGCGGAGCGATTAGGCTTATTGGCCACATTTTTTTTATTGAGAATTTAAACATTGAATCGTGAGCCGCACGTTGCAGCTTCACCATTTCACGCAAATTCGCAAGCATTGTCTCTTTCAATGAGGGCATTTGCTACCTTCCACTGGATGCCTTACAATTCTCATCATAGGTAAAAAATTAAAAATTTTATAAATCTTCAAATATATTTTCTCGCACAAATTCACAATGGGTATTGTAAAACGAGGAAGCCCTGCGGTGCTAAAGGGCACGGAAAATCTGGAACCTCTGCTCTTATTCCACAGGGTAAAACGGCTGTTGTAGTTTTCAAAACCCAAATCTTTGCACAGATAAAAGAGCATTTTGGAGCCATACCAAGCCGGAGGTACAAAGCCCTGAGGCTCTCCTGCATTCAGTTTTTGCCATTCCTGCAAGGCCTTGTTCAAAAGCATTTTTGAATCTTCTTTTGAAAGTCCGGCAAACTCGGATTCGCTATTTGTTAAACTGAGGGCAAGCCTCCCCAGCAGGCTTCTTTTTAAAATTTTGTCTGCCTTATGCCTGTAGCCGTGCAGATACAAGCTATGCCCTTCCCTTTTCCATTTCAATAGCTGCTCGCCAAAAGCCTTCAAAACGCTTGGTTGCACCCCTTCATTAAATGGGATTATCATCAAATTCCATCTCTTATCTGCACCGGATTCCTTTAAGATACCCTCAATATTTGCGAAATTTTCCGCATTAATATCGTGAAACTCATATACCGGAGAGCAATGCATCTATCTCTTCTTGGCTTAAAATACCATCTGAGCTCTTGGATTTTTCTGCTGCTGCAGCCACCGATACCGATGCTGGTGCAGAAGTTGCAAAAAAGGATGGTGCCGGAGCAAAAGTCGCTGCTGCTGGTATAGGCATTGCAGACATGGACAATTCTGGGACATAACGGGTTGAGGCATCGGCCTCGTATTTTCGGTCTACCTGATAAATAGCCATAAAATAGTCTATTGGCATTTCATAGGAATAACGGGGGTCTGCAAATACCTTTTCCCAGGCATTTTTGTCGTCAAATAACCACGGAAAAAATTGCGGCCTCATAATTAGAAATTTAGAAAAAATACAGGGGTAGCATTTTCTATATTTCACTATTATGAAAGCAGAGTGGATAAATGCCTTTATTTTAGCAACAAGAGATACCTTCTCTAAAATGCTCAACCTTCATGTGGAAGCCAGCAAACCTTATTTATATTCCGAAACGGTAAATATGAAGGATATATCTGGAATGATAGGCCTTTCTGGGACAATCAGGGGAGCCGTGGTTATAGGCTTTCCAGCGGAAAGCGCGCTGAAAGCTGCGAGCAAGTTTATTGGCGAGGATTTTAAGGAGCTTGGGCCAGATGTAAGCGATGCTGTTGGCGAGCTTGTGAATATAATAGCAGGGTACGTCAAGAAGTTCATCCAAAACGAGAGGTTTGGAATTTCCCTGCCATCCATAGCCAGAGGGCCAAAGCACATGGTATATATGCCTAGCGGCATCCCAACCATAGTTATACCCTTCAGTTGCCCAGAAATTGGCAATTTTGTGCTAGAAGCGGCACTTGCCGAAGGGCATAATGACTGAGGCTCAGGGTTCCTATTCTCTAAGCAATTATTTAAGTTCTGTTCAAAGATTGATTAAAAATCAAGTGCCCCCCGTTTGGGTTCACGGAACCGTGGCGAGCTTGCAGGAGAGGGGCAATGTGGTTTATATAAACCTAGCGGAATACGAAGAAAACTCGGTTTCTCCCAAAGCTACTCTTGGGCTTGTGGTATTTGCCTCCCAATATGCATCCCTCTGCCGCAGGCTTGCGGAGCTTCCAATACCCTTTCAAATAAAAAAAGATTTGAAAATAAAAGTTCTGCTAGAAGCGGATTTTTACATTCCGCAGGGAAAATTTCAGTGCAAAATAATGGATATAGACACAACTTTCACAATAGGGGAAATAGCCATAACCAGAGGGAAAATTTGGGAAATGCTTGTGAAAGAAAATTTGCACAGAATGAACGGCGAGCTTCCTATGCCAATGCTGCCTCTTAACATAGGTTTAATAACATCCAAGAGCAGCGCGGCTTACAAGGATTTCACATCCACAATCGAAGCCTCCGGATATGCCTTTAACATAACAAGCATCTCTGCGAAAATGCAAGGGCAAAGCACAGAATCCGATATTGTTGAAGCACTAGGTAACTTGAGGAATTGCAGGGACTTAGATGTTGTTTGCATAATAAGGGGTGGTGGCTCAAAAACCGATTTGGTTTTTTTTGATAGCTATGCCCTTTGCAAGGCTGTGGCAATTTTCCCCTTGCCTGTGCTAACCGGAATAGGTCACGAAATTGACGAATCCCTTTTAGACAAGGTTGCCCATACACACTTGATAACCCCAACCGATTGCGCAAACTTTTTAATAGCAAGAGCAGATGCCGCTCTGCAAAGGCTGCAAACCATATCTTATGAGTTTGCAAACTTCGCACAACTTTTCGTAAGAGAGCGAGATAAGCTGACTTACAGAGTTTTGCAAATCTCAAATATATGCGCCAAAAGGGTTGAGTACGAAAAAGAAAGGCTGAACAGAAACCTGCTTGGATTGAGGCGAGGTGTTCCAAAAATAATGGATTACCAAAAGCAGACACTCGAATTATTGGAAGAAAAAACAAAAGCGGCAAACCCCGAAATTCAGTTGAAAAGAGGTTACACCATAACCAAAAACCAGAACGGGAATATTCTGCGCTCGGCAAAAGAAGCCGCCAAAGCCCCCGTATTGAAAACCATATTTTCCGATGGCGAGATAGAAACGTCAAATCAGCATTCTTTACTTTACTAAATTCCTTATATGTACAATTTTATTGAATTTTTAATTACAAGCATATCTGCCAATATTGTTTACATGGCGATTCCTTTAATCCTTTTATCTGTGGTTGTATCTGCTGTTCATTTGGATAAAAAAGGGGTTCCGGTTATTTTGGTGGCTCTGTTTGCTGGAATTATATTTGGCGGTGACGGATTGAAACTGTGGCAATTCAGCGATATGAATTTAACGAATAAATTGGCTAATTTAGCTCTGGTATTTGTTTTGTTTCACGGTGGGTTCTGCACAAAAAAAGAAAATTTGAAACAGGTGGCTCTGCCAGCCATTGGGCTTGCATCTTGGGGCGTTGTGCTAACTGCCATATTTACCTTTTTGTGCGTACATTTTATTTTGGGGTGGGATAGAAACCTCTCTATTTTGCTATCTGTTATAATATCCTCCACTGATGCTGCCGCCATATTTTCAATTTTGAGAAAACAATCGCTCAAAAACAAACTGTCTTCCACCATAGAAATAGAAAGCGCAGCCAACGACCCTATGGCTGTTTTGCTAACTCTAATTGCAGTGCAGGCTTTGGCCTCAGATGCAAGCACAAGCCTTTATTCCTTTGTGGTAGAATTTCTTTGGAAATTTTTAGCAGGCCCTGCCATTGGATTTTTCATTGCTAAATCCGTGGTGAACCTCATAAATCGGCTCACCCCTCAAGAAAACAGCTACTATTACATAATACTCCTCTGCACCGCAATGTTCACCTACGGCTTTACCGAAGCTGTTAACGCAAGCGGAATACTCGCGGTTTTTTCCGCTGGCATTGTTATGGGAAATATGCAATTTGTGCACAAGCAGGGCGTTTATAATTTCTCTTCCGCAATATCAACCATATCCAACATATTGCTCTTTGTGCTGCTCGGAGTGCTGGTTTCTCCGCACAACTGGCTTAAAGAAGGCTTGATATTAAAAGGCGTTCTGCTTTTTGTTCTTCTATCTTTTGTTGCAAGGCCAGCCGCAGTATTCCTGGGAACTATTGGAATGAAACTCCAATTCAAAGACAGATTTTTCATAGCTTGGTCGGGGCTGCGCGGTGCCGTTCCCATTGTGCTTGCCACATATCCAATAGCTTATAATTTGGACAACGGAATGGAAATTTTCAACCTTGTGTTCTTTGCCGTTTTGCTCTCTTTGATAGTTCAAGGTTCATCGCTTGGCAAAATCGCATCTCTTTTGAAATTATCTTCGCCATCTCGTCCCGAACCGCCGTATAGCCTTGAATTCTTCACAAAGAACGATATGGAAATGGGGCAAAAAATAACAGTTTTCACTGTTGACTTGCCTGCACCGGAAGGTTGCAAAGGCCCTCTTATCAGAGATTTGAAACTGCCAGAAAACACTCTTTTGCTGATGATAACCCGCCGGAAAAAGGTACCAATTCTTTTTAGAAGAACTCAGAAAATTTTGAGTTTGCTGAACCAAAACACAATAAAGCACGGCGAAGAAGCAAAAATGCTTGTGGATAAAGCACAGGAAATTATTATGGAAATAAACGAAAAAAGGTATTTTCACAGCGGCGAAAACGAAGAAGAATACGATGTTTGGCAAGTGCTTCCACCGCGAGGAGATACTGTTTTGTACGGCTGGGACCAGATAACTGTGCTTGCAAAGGTAGAAGACGAAGAAAAAGTTAGAGCTGCCCTTCTAAAAGCCTTTGAGAATGTGACCATCAAAGAGGGTTTGCATCGCTTTGCCGACAGCGACACCAATTTTTAATTCTCGCTCGCTTTGCAGAAAGTCCTCTTTTTTCATTGTAAGAGATTAAAGCAATAGCGTCATTGTAATTTAAACCAATACGGCTGGAATCTGCTCCTTTTCCATGCAAATTTTTTCCATACCAAATTAAAGATTGAATTTCTTTGTTATCTTTTAGCGGAGGCTCATTTTCATTTTCTTGTTTAAACATCAAAACAGCCGCACTCAAAGGTTCTTTTTCAGAACTATCCACAGCCGCCTGCGAACCAAAAAAACGCAGTTTATGACCTTCATATACTATATCCAAAATATAGTTTTGCTCTTTGTTATCTATAAACTTTAGCTCTGCAAAAACATCTTCGCCTGTTAGCCACGTGTCAAGAGGCCCAAACCAGTAAAAATTCCCGCTACTATCCATTGTTGATAACAAATCCTGCTTTAAATTTTCACTTAGGCTATCCCCTATCGCAACTATATTTTTGCCTCTGTACCTAGCAGCACTAGCGCGTTCAAAAGCGAGCAATGAATCTGGGGTTTGCAGCCAAATTCTAAGACCGGTGCGAACATCATTGGAATCGTTGTCATCGTTTGGCAAAACAATCATTGCGCTCAAGCTGTTATTGCAGGGAACAATCCAAACCGCCAAATCGTTCATGCGAGTTAGCATAGGTGCAGGCTTATAAAATTTGCCATACCAAGTGAGCAAACCCGTTATTAAAAACAGAATTAAAACCTTAACCCAGTGCAGAGGCGCTAATTTTTTACTATCTTTATCTGAAAAGCTTGGAGTGAGAAAACCCATTATGAAAAAAATAGAAAAACTTCTGATAGTAGCGGCATTTTTTGCGCTCCCCTCTTCGGTTTTTGCAATCAACGAAAGCCCCACAGATATAGACTCACTTTTTAGAGGCAAGGAATATCAATTCCCTCATTTGGATTCTTCCTATCGCACTAACTACAGCGAAGTTTATCACGAAAAGAGTTCTGGCAAAGAGCAGCAAGAAACTGCTTATGTTTTGCAATTCGATGCTGTTGCAAATTTTGATGCAGCCCAAGCGCGCAGGGCAAAACTTCAAGTTCAAACGGGCTATGATATACAAATGATTTTTGATGCGCCTTTCTACAAACTTCGCGGCGGATATTTCAAAAAGAAAACAGAAGCAGAAGACAAAGCCAGAGAACTTTCCCTATATAACATATCTGCCTTTGCTGTGAAGGTAAAATAAATTATATGCTATACTCCGGTTCTATGTTTCTATATGCTTCATCAAATATATCGACAAAGCGGTCTGTAAAAACGTGTGAAATAGAAGGGTCAAATTGCTTTCCTCCATTCAGCTCTATTTCCATAAGAGCGCTTTCAATGCGAAGCGCCTTTCTGTAGGGCCTGTTTGATGTCATTGCATCAAAGCTATCTGCTATTGATATAATTCGCGAATAAAGAGGAATCTGCTCGCCATAAATACCCTTTGGATAACCCAAGCCATCAAATCTTTCGTGATGGTGATAGACTACTGGAATCAAATCCCTGAAAGAGCCTACGGCTTTGAGAATATTTGTTCCTTTTTCAGGATGTTTCTTAATCGCTGCAAATTCTTTATCCGATATTCCAGACTCCTTGTGGAGAATAGCATCGGGTACTCCTATCTTTCCAATATCGTGCAATAGAGCAGATATTTTGAGCCTTGCAATGTCTTCTCCAGGCAATTTCAAATGCTTGGCAATGCCTACGGAATATTCCATAACTCGGCGTGAGTGACCTGCGGTGTACTTATCTCTGGCATCTAATGCCTCGGATAAAGCCATAACCATTTCAAAATTCATAAAAAATCCCCAGAAAAATGTTAAACATAACAATAATATAGTAAACATATATGTTTAATATATAATTAAACGACCCTCTGTCCGAAGCTCGGCGTAATACATATAAATTTGCTATGTTATTAATATATGAGAATATCAGCAAAAGGCCGTTATGCTCTTGCCGTTATGGTTCAAATGGCAGAGAATTACGGCAATGGGGAGTATATTGCAGTTGTCAATATTTCTAAAAATCTGGGTATTTCCAAGATATACCTTGAGCAAATTTTTTCGCTTTTGAAAAAAAGCGGGCTTTTAAATTCGGTAAAAGGCACCCAGGGGGGCTATCATCTTGCGAAAAGACCCAAGCTAATCACAGCAACGGATATTTTATATGCTGTGGAAACTTCGCTTTTTGAAGAAACAAAAGGCTCGGCTTCTGAAAAAGCACCCGAAGTTGACAAGTCCATACGCTTATTGGTTTTTGATGAGCTGAACAAAAAAATCAAAGAAACCTTAGACGGCATCACGCTTGAGGATTTGGTATCGGAGGCAGAAAAACATAAAATAGATGGCAAGGATATGTTTTATATATGAGGGGTATATTTCTATTTTAAATCTATGAAACTAGGCCTCACATTTGACGATGTTCTTCTCTACCCGGGTGCTTCGGAGATTTTGCCCGCGCAAACCTCCATTAAAACTGAACTTGGAAAAATAAAACTCAACATACCCATTGTAAGTGCCGCAATGGATACAGTTTCAACGGCACCGCTCGCTATTTCACTGGCTTTGCAAGGCGGCATTTCTGTTATACACAAAAATATGAGCATTGAAAATCAGGCTGCCGAGGTTCGCAAGGTTAAAAGATGGGAATCCGGAGTTGTTATAGACCCAATAACCCTAAACGCAGACGAACCAGTTTCAAAAGCCTTTGAAATTTCTGCCAAGCAAAAACTGAGCGGCTTTCCGGTTGTTTCCAAAGGCAAACAACTTGTTGGCATAATAACAGGCAGGGATTTGCGCACAGTTACCGACAGAAGCGTGAAAGTGAAAGATGTTATGACAAAAAAACTTATCACAGCTTCGCCAAAAATTTCGCTGGCAAAGGCAAAAGAAATTTTAAATACAAACCGCATAGAAAAATTGTTGCTTGTGGACAATAAAAACAATTTAAAAGGCTTAATAACCCTCACCGATATTTTGAAAAGAGAAATCAACCCCGAAGCCTGCTTGGATTCAAACGGGCAGCTCTGCGTTGGGGCTGCCGTTGGCACCGCCTCAGATACTTTGGAGCGCGCCGCTGGCCTAGTGGAAGCTGGCGTTGATATGCTGGTTGTGGATACCGCACACGGGCATCATATAAACGTGCGTAATATGGTAAAAGCACTTAGAAAAACTTATCCCAATTTAACGCTAGTCGGTGGGAATGTGGCAACAGCCGAGGGTGTTAGGGAACTTGCGAAATGCGGAGCAGATGTTGTGAAAATTGGAATTGGACCTGGCTCTATTTGCACCACCAGAGTTGTGGCTGGCGTTGGAGTTCCGCAATTCACGGCAATTTTTGAATGTGCCGAAGAAGCGGTTAAACAAGGCGTTGGAATAATCGGCGATGGGGGAATAAAATACTCCGGCGATATTGTGAAAGCCTTGGCAGCAGGCGCGCACGCCGTTATGCTTGGCAGCCTTTTTGCTGGCACAGAAGAAAGCCCGGGAGAAATAATTTTGGCAGATGGCCGCACATTCAAAAGCTACCGCGGCATGGGTTCCATTGGAGCTATGAAAGAGGGTTCCAAAGACCGCTACTTTCAAGCCGAGGTTGGAGACGAATCAAAATTCGTTCCCGAAGGCATTGAGGGCAGGGTTCAATACAAAGGCCCGCTCAAAGAATTGGTTTATCAATTAACGGGCGGTATTCGCAGCGGTCTTGGCTATGTTGGTGCAGCGAATTTGGCAGAGCTCAGGGCAAAAGCACGTTTTGTGCAAATAACAAGCGCGGGCTTAAAAGAAAACCACCCGCACGATATTACTATAACTAAGGAGGCGCCTAATTATAGGGCGTGAAGATTTGCTATATTACCTATGAATGACTGCTAAAGAATTGTTCAAAATTGCGAAGAAAAATGGGTTTACCTTAAATCGTATAAGCGGGAGTCATCATATATTTGAAAAAAATGGACATATAGTTCCAATCCCGTTTCATTCAGGAAAAGACCTAAAACCCGGTTTGTTAAATGCAATTTTAAAACAGTTGGGAGCAAAATAGGAGGCACTATGAATTATGCGGCAAAAATAACGAAAGATGATGATGAGTATATCGTCTCTTTTCCTGATAAACCAAATATAAATACTTGTGGCGAATCTTTGGAACACGCTTTGGAAATGGCGAAAGAGGCTTTGAACGAAACCCTCGTATGCGAGCTTGAATTTGGCAAGCATTTGGTTATGCCTAAAACAAAAGAAAATGCAAAAAAAAGTTTATACGCTATTCCTGTTAAGCCAGAGATTGAAATTGCATATATGCTCTTTGAGGCGAGACAAGGCAAGCCTATAGCAAAGGTGGCGAAAGAAGCAGGTATAAGCAAACAAGCCTATCGCTCATTTGAGACCCCGTTTGCTAATCCTACTTTCAATACCCTTAGCAATATTGCAAAGGCTTTGGGTAAAAATTTAGAAGTTCGTTTGGTTTGAAAAATCGCCCCGCCGCCCCACCCCAAAGCCATCAATCGCTAGCGGTGGGCGCGTAAAAGCGCCTAGTCCTGAACGCAACGAACACTGAACAGGGCGTTCTTAGCGCAGTTGTTGTAGTCCACGCCCTCGCTGTCGTAGTACATATACCTGCCGAGGGCGCAGTAGCTATTGCCCTCAGAGGCACTCCACCAGCGGCCGCGGTAGCCGACATTGCTGAAACTGCCACCGGAAAAGCCGTCGCCGCCCGGCAGGGCGGAAAAGCCATACTTGTCCTCGCCATTGCCATTGTTGTTCCAACCATTCTCTGCCTTTAAATATTTGCCTGCTGTAAATGCACCTCCAACATAATCTGTCAACGTTGTCCACTCTGCATTACTAGGTATATGCCAACCATCGGGGCAAATACCCCGATGCTTTGCTTTTATTTGAGAAGCGCAAGAACTGGAGTTGCAGCTAGAGGGCAGTGCCATTGCGGTTGCCCAATCGTAAAGCCTGCCGTAAATTGCACAGTTGCTATCTTCATAATCGAAGCATTCACTGCCGCTTGCATCGTAATTCAAATTCCTCGCCATCCAAGTTTGAGTACCAATTACAACAGTCTCGTAATTCTCGCCCTCGTAATACACAGGTGTGCGACTTTTATAATTAATGCCATCTGGATCATCTGGGTTGTCGCGCTTGCCAAAGTCGGTGCATGATGTAAAAAGAAAAATGCTTGCTAGGAGAAAAAAATTTAAAACCATATATGCACCCCTATTCCCGAAGCTAAAAATATGCCGCCAATAGTATAAAGCGTATTCCTGCTGC
>Ga0268262_10000869_pt1 | contig 39153 bp, 31 predicted proteins | sample TergutNc150P3_FD_190354 | JGI IMG/M metagenome (GOLD analysis project Ga0268262, IMG submission 190354) | Nasutitermes corniger P3 segment gut microbial community from laboratory colony in Florida, USA - Nc150 P3 (SPAdes) (version 2) | ecosystem: Host-associated > Arthropoda: Insects >...
TTGGTGTTGCTCGTAGGGTTTATATGTGATCTTGTCACTTTTTCCTTTGCTCATGGGAAAATTTTATCATGTTTTCTTTTTTAAAAGTTAAAAAAATAGGGCTGCCCTTTACTTCTTGGACAGCCCCTATGTAAATAGAGAAGAAATAAATAATCTATTATAAGTCATAAAAGTCATGGCAACTGCGCATAACAGGTCTGGTTGCGCTAACAGCTGTTATATTACAATCAGCTTATTCTGCAAAAAGCCATAACAATTATTAGGCGAGCAGCGCAAAACCCTTACGGCGATGTCGGTGTGGATTCAATAAATGCGAGGTCTCGCAAACGCCGTAGGCGTCTTGCGCAGCCTCCGTAAATAAAGTCCACAGCCGTTGAATCGCCGTAAGGGATTTGCGCTGCCCGCCAAAAGATCGCTATTTCTTATTGTTTGAAGGGGTATGCTATCAAGCCTTTATGTTATATAAAGGGATATTATGCTTTTTACGCCTTTTGAGATAAAAGAAACCGTCGATATGTTCATGCGCTACAAACTGGACATCAGAGCAATCACGCTTGGCGTATCCCTGCTGGACTGCGTCTGCTCCACAGGAAAGGCGACACGGGCGAAAATACGGGAAAAACTCCTGCGTATAGCGCAGCCCCTTGTAAAAACAGGCCACGACATAGAAACCGAATACGGAATCCCGATAATCAACAAGCGGATTTCGGTAACCCCCATCGCCATAGTGGCGGCTTCAAGCGAGGAAGAGGATTTTACGCCGTTCGCCGTAACGCTTGACGAAGCGGCAAAGGAACTAGGCGTAGATTTTATCGGGGGATTTTCAGCCTTAGTGCAGAAGGGAATATCTTCGGGGGACAGAAGGCTGATTCAATCCCTGCCCGACGCTCTCGCGCGCACAGAGCAAGTCTGCGCCAGCGTGAATGCCGCCGCCACAAAGAACGGCATCAATATGGATGCCGTAAGGCTCATGGGAGAGATAATAAAAAAAACGGCGGAAGCGACCGCAGAAAGGGACGGGCTCGGCTGCGCCAAGCTGGTCGTTTTCTGCAACGCCCCCGAAGACAATCCTTTTATGGCGGGAGCGTTCCACGGGACGGGAGAAGCCGAAAGCGTCCTTAATGTGGGAGTTTCAGGTCCCGGCGTAATTAAAGCGGCGATAGAGAATTACCGTAACGCCGGGTTTGACGAGCTTTCGGACGTAATTAAAAAGACGGCGTTTAAGATAACTAGAATGGGGCAGCTTGTCGGAATGGAAGCCGCCCGCAGAATAGGAGTTCCCTTCGGTATTCTGGATTTATCCCTCGCCCCGACTCCCGAAGTGGGCGATTCTGTCGCCCGTATTCTCGAGGAGATGGGGCTTGAAGCGGCGGGGACACACGGGACGACTGCGGCTCTCGCAATGCTGACCGACATGGTAAAAAAAGGCGGAGTGATGGCATCGACTCATGTAGGCGGTTTTTCGGGAGCGTTCATTCCCGTTTCGGAAGACGAAGGCATGGTAGCGGCGGTAAAGAACGGGCACATAACGCTGGATAAACTCGAAGCGATGACCTGCGTGTGTTCCGTAGGTTTGGACATGATTCCTCTTCCGGGAGACACAACGGCGGCTACAATCGCCGCCATTATTGCCGATGAAATGGCAATCGGCATGGTGAACAATAAAACAACGGCGGTGCGTGTAATTCCCGTCCCTGGCAAAAAAGCGGGAGAATGGGCGCAGTTCGGCGGCCTCTTGGGAGGCTCTCCCATAATGGCGGTTAACTCAGCCAAAAGCGACGCTTTTATCAGACGAGGCGGACGCATTCCCGCGCCGATACACAGTTTCAGGAATTAGACTATGCCTCAAAAATTACACGAGACGCAGGAGCAAAAAAAAACGCTCGTTACTTGTCAGCCTTGCCTCGGAAACTGATTCAGGCAGGGAGCTTGCGGGACTTGCCGAAACTCTTGAACTGGAAATTGTTTCCCATGAGGTAATCAACATAAGGGAGAAACAGCCCAAGTTCGGAATGGGAAGCGGGAAGGCGGGCGAGCTTGCGGAAAAAGCCAAGCAGCTTGAGGCGGACTGTCTTGTTTTTGATTGGGATGTAACTCCTTCGCAGCAGCGAAACTGGGAAGAACTTTCCGGTATTTCCGTTCTTGACAGGCAGGAACTAATAATACAGATTTTTAAATCGAGAGCCTCCACAAGGGAAGCGGAATTGCAGGTTCAGTTGGCCGAGTTGCAGTACCGCCTGCCGCGTCTTGCGCACAAATACATCGACCTCTCACGGCAAAGGGGAGGGCGTTACGGTACAAAGGGAGCGGGCGAAACACGGCTTGAAACCGACCGCCGTTTAGTCGAACAGCGTATTCAAAAACTTGGAAAAGAAATTGATCAGGTTGCCAAACAGCGGCAGGTACAGCGCCGACAGAGGGAACGCCAAAAGCTTCCTGTATGCGCCATTGTCGGCTATACAAACGCCGGCAAGTCTTCGCTGTTTAACACGTTAACGGGAGCCGGCGCCTTTGTTGAGGATAAGTTATTCGCTACCCTTGACGCAACTACACGGCGGTTTGAGCCTGAGCCGGGACTGACCGCCCTTCTTGTTGACACAGTAGGCTTCATAAGGCGGCTTCCCCATTCGCTGATCAAGGCTTTCCGTTCAACGCTGGAAGAAGCGTCTCACGCAGACCTTTTGCTTCATGTCGTTGACTCATCGGATGCGTCAATGGAAAATTGTTACGGTACAACTGTTTCCGTTCTTTCGGAATTGGGAGCGGGGGAGATACCCGTTATTACCGTGTTGAACAAGAGCGACAAGCTTTCCGACAAAACGCAAGTGGATTTTCATGACGGCATTTTAGTTTCAGCAAAAACCGGAGACGGGCTTGATGTGCTAAAACGCAGTATTGCGGATAAATTACGCAATGTATGAAATGCCGTCTTCATTCATAACGGCAATTTTATCGCAAAGATACTCGGCAGTGTCTTTGTTATGTGAGATGAAAAGAATGGAAAGCCCTGTCTCTTTATTCAATTTCTTGAACAGGTTTAGAATTTGCACACCTGCGGATACGTCAAGAGAACTTATCGCTTCATCTGCTATAAGCAGATGAGGTTTAATGATTAGGGCGCGCGCGATACAGACACGCTGTTTCTGTCCGCCGGAAAGCTCATGTACCCGCCTTGATTTATATGAAGGGTCAAGTCCGACACGCAGCAGTATTTTATCAACCATGTGTTTTCGTTCCTGTTTATCGCCCATGTTATGTATAACAAGCGGTTCTTCAATAAGCCAGCCGATTTTTTTTCGCGGATTTACAGATGCTCCCGGCTCCTGAAATACCATTTGAATTTGCGGAATTTCAGGTTTTTTTCCGCGAAGAAGAATTTCTCCTTCATAATCAATAAGACCGAGAATACAGCGGGCGAGCGTAGTTTTTCCGCAGCCTGATTTACCCGTTAGGCCGGATATTTCACCTTCCTGCAGTGTAAGGTTTATGTTTTTTAAAACCGGCTTTATTTCCTTATTCCCGAAAAGACCATAACTGCGGCTGACATAGGTATTTGAAACATTGTTTATTGAAAGCAACGGAGAATTATTCAATGGATTCTCCTGTTTCGGGAAAATGGCAGTAGACGCGGCTGCTTCCGTTTTTTGTTTCTTCAGGAAATGTTTCCAAACATATACTTTTTGTCTTCTTGCAGCGCGGGGCAAAAGGACAGCCGCAAAAACTGTCTTCTATCGACGGAACCTTGCCGGGAATATTTTCAAGTTTAGTTCCCCTTTTTGACTTATCGGGGATTGCGTTAATCAGCGCTTTTGTGTACGGATGTAATGGTGTAAAAAAATCCTTTGACAGCCCTTCTTCAACAATTCTTCCCGCATACATGACAAGGAAACGGCTGCAAAATTTTCTTATTATCGAAAGATCGTGGGAAATTATTAAAACTGACATTTTAGAATTACTGTTCATTTGCGCAAGAAGCGAGAGAATACGTTCCTGACTTTCAATGTCAAGAGAACTTGACGGTTCGTCTGCCAGCAGAAGACGCGGGCTGATTATAGCGGCAATTGCCGCCATCACACGCTGGCACATTCCTCCCGAAAGCTGGTGCGGATACGCTTCAAAAATTTTCTCATGGTTTTCAAACCCGAGTAATGTTAATATTTCCAGCGCTTTTTGTCTGTTTTCATCTTTGTCCCTGCTGCCGTTCAATTCCAGAGTTTCCGTAATTTGTGCGCCTGTTTTTATTAGGGGATTAAGCGACTGACGAACTTCCTGAAAAATCATCGCAATTTCCTTTCCCCTGATACCTGAAATTACATTTTTGCCGGAGGAACCAAGCTGTTTGCCGTCATAGATTATTTTTCCGCTTAGAATTTTTGCGGCTTGAGGCAAAAGATTTGGGATTGAGAGGGCAGTAAGAGTTTTGCCGCAGCCCGATTCACCCGCAAGCCCAACAATTTCACCTTCGTTAACCATAAAATTTATATCGTTAACAGCAATTAAGTGCTTGTCGTTCTTTTTTATGCCGATTGTTAATCCGCGCACTTCAAGCAATGGTAACACTTCAGCCTCCGAACCTGCGGCGAAGGCCTTCACCAAGAAGGTGGAAGGCGACAACGGTCAGCATTATGAAAATACCGGGAGCAAGAGCGCACCAGGGAGCTGTGTAAATATAGGCTTGAGATTCTGAAAGCATACGTCCCCATGAAGGTTCGGGCGGCTGAATGCCCATTCCAAGATAGCTCATTGCGGCTTCCGCAAGGATTGCATTGGAAAGTCCGATTACCGATGCGGAAATCAGCGAGGAAAAAAGATTAGGCAGGATATGAATAAAAGTAATCCTGAAAAATCTGGCTCCGGTAATACGTTCCGCTTGTATAAAAAAAGCGTCCTTATACTGAATTGCTCCCGTTCGCATAATACGTGTGTAGCTTGGAATAAAAAGAATTAATAACGCGATAAAAATTGTAAATTGCCCGTTATCCATAATTGCGACAAGAAGCAGCGCCATGACTATTCCCGGAAAGGAGCTTAACGTGTCAATTAGCCTCATTATAATTTCACCTGTTATCCCCTGAAGATAACCCGCAATCATTCCAAGTATACTGCCGGCCGCCGCCGCGCCTGCGACGGTGCATACGGCAAGAATAAGGGAATTCCTCCCGCCAGCCATTATTCTGGAAAAAATGTCTCTGCCGAAATTATCAGTCCCCAAAAGATTTTTTACTGACGGAGGAGAGAAGCGTTTTTCATAATCCATACGGTTGTAATCGTGCGGAACCCAGAAAAAACTTGTAATCGACATTATCGTTATTACAATGCCTATAACGGCTCCCAGTTTCAACTCAAAGTTAAGTTTCATTGTATTTCCATGTTTGACAACTTAATTCTGGGATCAATAATTAAAATTGTAATGTCGGCTAACGTATTCGCGATAACGACGATAAAAGCAATGTAAACCATTAACGCCTGAATTAAAGGATAGTCTCTTGAACTAATCGCAGTAATAAGAAGCCTTCCGATTCCGGGAACGGAAAAAACATTTTCTATAATTATACTTCCGGAAAAAACATCCGCAATTATCATGCCGAAAACGGTAATTGCGGGGATTACCGAGTTTTTAAAAACATGGCGGCGAAGAATATACAAGCTGTCTGCACCCTTGCTTTTTGCGGTACGCACATAATCGCTGTTTAATTCCATAAAAAGCGAACCTCTTAAAAACTTTACCATAACCGCAGAATTTGGTATGGCTATTGCAAGGGCGGGAAAAAAAAGACAGCCAAGAAAGGCTAAAAAATTTTCTTTTAAGTCTATGTATAGGCCGGGAACAAACAGCTTAAAAGTAAACCCGAATATCCAGATAAAAAGCAGTCCCATAAAAAAGCCGGGGGCGCTGATTCCCGCCGCAGTAAAAAAATTTACAGTATAATCAACAAAAGAGCCCTTGCGCCCGACAGTCAGAAGCGATAGAGGAATCGAAATTAACAGTATGAAAAGAATCGATAACAATGCCAATGAAAAACTGACAGGAAGACGCTGTTTTATCAATAATGACACAGACTCTCCCCTGTAGCGGTAGGAATGAAGCTGATTGCCTGAAAGAAAATTAAAAAGCCAGTCAATATAACGGATAAAAATATTGCGGTTTAATCCCATTTCTTCCCGTAACGCTTCAAGCTGCTCGCTCGACGCTTCTGTCCCCGCCATAAGGCTTGCGGGATCTCCGCGGATTACGCTGAAAACAAGAAAGCAAAATACGGAAACAAGAAACATTGTAATAATGGCAATAACGATTCTTTTTATTATAAATATCAACGCTTTTTTATCCCGTAAATAGACGCGAAATCTATGACATATAAAGGGTAATTTGACACACCTGAAAATGCGCCTGCGCGAAAAACCTTGGGATAATTAATATCCTGTATATAAACTGCCGCCGCGTTTTCCGTAATAATACGCTGTGTTTCCTTATACAGTTTAATTCTTTGTGCGTTATCTGTTTCAGCTAACGCAGAATCATAGACTTTGTCAAAATTATCATTCTTAAAATTAAGGAAATTACTTCCGCTGTCGGAGCGGTATCTGGAGAGATAACTCTTTGGAGAGACATTGTAACCGTCAAGTGAAACAATGGTCGCTTGATAATTCCGTCCTCGGTAAGTATCTGTAAGCCAGCTTGACCAGTCAATCAGCTTAATTGAAACACTAACCCCTATTTTTTCAAGCTGGGAAGCGATAACCTGCGCGGTGTCAACATGCATTGTGTAATTTGACGGAACTGTTATTTCAAACGTCAATTTACGGTTTTCGTTAAATCCGGCTTCCGAAAGCAAGGCGCGCGCTGTTTCGGGATTATACGGATATGACAGGGATTTTTCATAATAATCCGATAAACCCGGAATTATTGGACTTCCAGAAGGGGAACCCATTCCGAAGAACGCGGCGTCAATTATATTTTGAATATCAATTCCGTAATTGACGGCGCGCCTTACGCGGATATCATTAAAAGGAGCAGCGGCGTTGTTAAATGCCATTAATTGTACCGAAGCGGAATAACTGTTAAGAATATCAAAATACCGGTGATCAATCTGCGATACCAATGAACCTACTACGTTTGCGCCGTCAATGCTTCCGCCCCGAAGCGCTATCAGTTGAGCATCCGAGTTTGCAAAAAATACAATAGTTACTTTATCAAGATGAGGTTTATCTTTTTCCCGGTAATCGTTGAATTTTTTTAATACAAGATTTTGCTGAGGAGTGTAACTTTCGATAAAAAAAGGGCCTGTTCCGTTTATGTTTTTTTCACGTTCCGTGCTTCCGGCCTTAACAATTCCTATTGTCATGTACGGAAGAAGCTCAGGATCAGGTTCTTTCAAAGTTATTCTTATGCTGTTTGATTCTCCGGTTTCTATTTTATCAATTTTATTTATGCCCTGAAAACCTGCGGTAATTGCTGTTTCCAGACTAAACTTGACATCATCGGGAGTAAGGATAGAACCGTCGTGAAAATGAATATTTTTTCTGATTATAAAATTATATACTAAGGCGTTCTGTTCGATTGTCCATGATTCGGCAATACAGGGCTGCAGTCTGCCTTCGGTGTCAGGTTTTACAAGCCCTTCAAAAACGTTAAAAAGAATACTCCTGCCGTCAGCAGTATTTGCAGAACTGAGAGGATCAAGCGTTGTCGGTTCGGATGTAAAACCGTAACGCAGTTCGGTTACCGTTACGCCGTCATTATTAGCTCGGCAGGCGGCAAAGAATGCAGCCGCAGCAGCAAATAAAAAAAATATGATGTGATATATTTTATTCTTTGTCATAATGGCTGAATTATACTTTAATTCAATAAAATTACTCAAGATAACCTTAGTTACAGGTTCTTTTTTAACCAAATTCTAATATAGTTGTCCTAAAACGGCGTCTGTACGGCTCAATTAAAGCTTAATTTAATATTTCATCTTTATAAAGCATATTAATACTCCGTTTTAATATACCCTGTATGAAGGCTATAGTTATCCCGTAATTTGTAAACGGAACATTTTGATCTTCCGCGCATAAAAGCCGGTACTGCATTTCACGTTCGTTAAGCATACATGCGCCGCAGTGAATGACCATTTTATAACATGAAAGATCCTGCGGAAAATCGCCGCCTGAGCAAAAAACAAATTGCGGCTCTTTACCGGTGTATTTTTTTATCATGCGCGGAAGTTTTACAGTTCCGATGTCGTCGCACTGGCGGTGGTGAGTGCATCCTTCGCAGATTAAAATTTTATCGCCATTTTGTAAAGAATCAAGCGCTGAAACGCCTTTTACAGCGGATTGGAGCCAGCCCTTGTAACGTGCAAATAAAATTGAAAAAGAAGTTAACGGAACATCCTGAGGGACAGCGGCGGAAACTTCGGCAAATACCTGACTGTCCGTGATGACAAGCGCGGGTTTTTTTCCAAGTAAAGCGAGCGTTTCCTTTAACTCGCTTTCCCTGACAGCGACATTAATACCGCCCGCATCCAAAATTACTCGTATCATCTGCTGTTGAGCCAGAATCAGGCGTCCTTTCGGCGCCGCTTTATCAATCGGAATAACAAGAACAACTGTCTCAAGCGGCTTGATTAAATCTGCAATAAGAGGCTGTCTTGGCTCATCGTTTTGCGCAATAGCGGCGATTTTTTCTTTCAGCAAATTAATATTAAAACCTGTTTTAGCGCTGACCGGTATAAAAATTTCTTTTGCAGATACATCATGCGGAACAGAGCAAAAGCACGAAAGGTCATTATCATTACGCAGGTCGCATTTATTGTACGCGATAATATACGGTATTCTTTTTTTCTTAAATATATTGACTAGTTCTTCCTCTGCGGCAGACAGGGTATCCGTCAAAAGTTCATCCAATACAAGAACGGCAATATCGGTTTTGTTAAGCACCTGCCGCGCTTTCTGCACACGCAGTTCTCCAAGCTCCCCTTCATCGTCAAAACCAGGCGTGTCAATTATTACAACAGGACCCAAAGGAAGCAGTTCCATAGCTTTGTAAACCGGATCTGTGGTTGTCCCCTTTATGCCGCTGACAACCGCAATGTTTTGTCCTGTAACAGCGTTAACAAGGCTTGATTTTCCGGCATTACGTTTGCCGAAAAATGCAATATGGACGCGGTTTGATGAATGGGTTTCGTTTAAATTCATGATTTTATTATACACAAAATAAAAAATAAAAAATCACATTTAAACATATTTCTACCGATAATAATACAATGGTCTATCTTCACTTTTTCCTCAAATTTAAGTCCCAATTACGCCAGACACGGTCTGATATTATAAGGCAAGTTGACGAATCCTTTACGCGCTCAATTGCCAATATGGGAGGAGCGGTAACGGTAGATAAGTCTGTAATTTCCGCAGTTTTTAATGAGGAAGCAATCGGTTTCTGGCTGGATATTTATATCCTGATCGAAGACCTTAAAAAAAAAATTGACAATCCAAAAGAATTTTTCGGATTTTCACTGGTTATTTGCGATAATGTGCTAAATAATCCGGATCCGCTTTGCCGTTTTCTCGCGAATTATAACGGGGTTTTTATTAACGGCAATTCAGCAAAAAATTTTGTACCGTATGCGATTTTTGAAAAACCTTCCGAATGGCTTGGAAGAACAAACAGGCGTAAATACGGATGCGGGAATTATTACAGAATAAAAAAGCTTAAGAGATTTGGAAATTCAGCAAATAACGATTTGGAATTACAAAATGAAATAGCTGGGATTTTTGAAACAGGAAAAAATGTTCTTGTTATCGGATATCAGTATTCACAATTACACAGCGGTTTATTTATGTTTTGCAAAAAATCGGGAAATTTTCCGCCGTTAGATATCTGTTTTGGGAGCGTCGGGCTCGGCGCGCTTGTTGATATATGGTCATTTGAAATACGTTCTCTTTCCGGCAGATCGGGAGAAAAACCGACAGAAGAAATTGACAAACTCTGGGAATTGCTGTTTCGCGAGCGTATCCGCGACGAAGTATCTGATTATATTATGCGTTGTATAAAACGTTTTTTAAAACTGGTTATTGAATTTTATTTAGACGCCGCAAAAAAAATGAATAGAACTCCCGTCCTTGCGCTGGAAAATATACATTTGGCAGAAAGAAAAACCGCAAAAGTATTGATTGAAACGTTATCTGAAATCGGTCAGAAAGACAAAGAGAATCTGATTATACTTGGAACTGGAGAAAGCGAAATAGAACAGAATAATTTAAGCCATTGGGGAACTGTTTTTAGCAAAATAATTAGAATTAAATATAAGAAACAAACCCCCGTATATCCTAAACTTTCAACGGAACTTTGGGAAATCTTATATGCAGTTTCGCTTCTTAACAGGTATTTTCCGCCTGAACTGTTTTTGAGACTCTGTGAAGAAGATGAAAAAAACCCCATTATGATAAAAAGAGCTCTTTCAATTCTACGGTCATTGGGTATAATTGACAACCTTCGCGAACCGCGTCCTGTAACGAAGCACTTAGAGGAACATGCGCGCAAAGCGCTTGGCGAAAGCTCAGTTAAAATAAAAGAGTTTGTCCGCGGAAGACTTTTAAGCTGGGCAGGCAGACGGAACATAAACCCTTGCTTCCGCCTGTTAACAATAATTGACGCTCTGGAAACTCAGCAAAACGGAGAATTTGACGATCTCCTGCTTTTAAAATCTTTTTTGTCTGACATAATAAACGATACAACTTCCGGAATTGAAAACTCCATGGCTAACGGGATGTTTGAAAAACTTGTTAAGGAAAAAGCGCCTGCAATACGCTGCATTTTTTATACGTCAAAAGCGCTTCTATCAGGAAATGAAGAAGATATTGAAAAAACATTTATTGACATTTCTACGGAAAAAATAAATGAATTTAGCTCTCTGTATTTAAAAGCGCAAATACTTGTCAACATCGGAGCATGGTATTTGGGACGCCATAATAGAAATGAAGCGGCAAAAAAAATTAAAGAGGCAATTTTGCTTGGGCAGAACAGGAATACTTTTTGTCTTGCCCATGCTTATAGAATTTTTTCCCTTGTCTGTCTTTCAAAACAACAAACTATTGAAGCGATTGAATATCTGCAATTTGCTCTTTCCAATGCGGAAAAAACGGATAATTACAATGAATTGGCAATATCCGCTTATTACGCCGCGGCGACTCAATTTTTATACGGCGATGTTTATAATGCCAAAAAACTTGCGCGTAAATCCGTAGAGCAGTCGCTTGGCGCAGGCCGCGCGGAATGGGCTGATCGTTCAAGGTTTTTGGAAGGCAGGATAGAATTCGAACTTGGCAACCTTAAAGAAGCGTTTGAAATTTTACAGTCCCTGCGAAACGACCCGTATGGAAACAAAACTGATGAAAAGGACAGCCTTTTGGCGGCATGGATTTACCGCTGTCAAATATATTTAAATGATCCGAATATCCCGAAACCTCAGCCTGCCAATCATGATGCGGACATATTTGAAATGGAAGCGGCTTTTATGGCAGGTGATTACGGAAAGGCGTTTGAGTTATCAAATTCGTTCAATAATCCGTTTTTGAAGGAGAATTTTCTTTATACCGAGCAGGCTGACTGGCGCAGCGGTTTTGCCCAATGCGAGCATCTTTATTTTACTCACGGTGAAATTCAGGACAGGATGAAGGGTCTGTTTTTGTCTCTTTCGCTGAGCCGTTTACCCGGTAATAGGCATGACGAAGGCCTTCAGCACATTCAGCAGATACTGCGTGACGAAAAGTTATGCGAAATGGATCCGTGTGACGCTTTTTATTTTTATGCAAAATATCTTATTCTTGAACAAACAGAAACAAGTCCTGTAGATAAAAGCACGGCCGTCAGTATTGCATTCAAACGCCTTCAACGCCGCGCCAGCCGTATTGATGATGTTGAAACCTGCCGTCAATACCTTAATGTACCGCGCTGGAACCGCGAGTTAAGCCTTGTTGCCAAAGAATATAAATTAATTTAGAGAAGCCCCCAAATAATATTAAAAATATCAACAATTCTATTGACTTTTTTTAGCATTTTTAATAGTGTTTTTTAATATAGCCGCAGGCTTTAGCATACGGCGATTATGGCGGCTTAGCTCAGTTGGTAGAGCAAACGGCTCATATCCGTTAGGTCATAGGTCCGAGTCCTATAGCCGCTATCTTTTAAATTAAGCCTTAAAATCATAAAGATTTTGAGACAGCATATAATGCTTTTTTAACGGAAGTTGTTCGGAAACATCGTATCATTACGCAGTTTCCGAACAACTCTAATAAATATAATCAATGCCTTGCATAATAAGGGTTTTTATTTCAGTGTTTTACTGTCTGTTATTCTTTTTTTTATCTTTATTCCAGCCGCAGAATTGTTTTTCTCAGAGTGAAAAATGGGATAATTATAGTACAAGAGAAACGGGTACAATTATAAAAGACGGACTCACCGCAAGCGGTGAAACATTATTATACAACGGAGTAATTTTTTTATTTAACGGGTTTGTTACAAAAACAAAATGGGCATTTGCCACGCCCGAATCGATAAAAGGTAATTTAACTACTCCTTGGGAATGGGAAGAAGTGGACGGCTTTTTTGTAAATCAACTGGGACATCCGTATCAAGGTCAATATTATTTCAGCGCGGGCAGGGTTAATAATTTCAATTTTTATGAATCCGCTTTTTTCAGCGCTATAGGCAGTTTAACATGGGAAATATTCGGGGAAAGCAAACATGCCGGTATGAATGATTTTGTTACAACCGTTACAGGTTCAATGACTATGGGTGAAATACTGTTCAGGCTGTATATCGAAGCGTGCAATGCGGGGGTTCCCGCGCCGTTGGCATTTCTCATTAATCCTGCGGCCGGTTTTCACAGGCTTGTATCAGGCTGGAAACCGCCAAAAACTAGAAGCAATATTTATCAATTCGAGGCTTATTTAGGCGCAGGATATTCCGGTATAAGTTATGCGGCGCAGGATATTCAAAATGAGCTTTATTCTTTTAATGGATTTTCCGGCAATATCGGCACGAATATTATTTACGGAGATCCTTTTAATCAGGAAACAAAAATACCTTACAGACATTTTGAATTTGCCGCCTTCTTCGGCTTAAATCCGTCCAACTATAAAGAAATCCGAGTTAATTCAGACGGATACCTGTTTTCTTTTTCTCCTGTTTATTCCTCAAAAAATAAAATGAGCACCGGACTTACGCTGCATATGGATTTTGTTTCCATGGGTAAATCAGGCATTGTCGATTCAACTATTGATCAGTACAGCAATGCAGTTGACTGGACATTAAAATACAAACATTTATTCACCGAGAATACGGCTTTACAGTTAAAAAGCCACGCAGGTTTTACATTTCTTGGAGTGTCAAATTATTATTTACCTTCGGGAGTGTCTCACCCGTATTCGCCCGAAAAAACAATTTACGAGATAAAAAATTATGGTTATGGCTTAAATATTAAAAACTATCTGATTTTTGATATAGGGAAAACAGGCAAGATTGAAATAAGCGATTTTCATTATTTAATATGGACATATCCCGGGCTTACATCACTGTCAAAAGGTTTTGTTTACTGGCATTTTACGGATATTGCCTATTCCCAATTTATAACGGAAAAAATTTCTTTGGGAGTTAAGTGGTTATTTGCAGGAGAAAACGGAACCTTCAGCGGTTATCCTTATACAAAGAAAAAGAACAATTCTATAAGAATGAATGTTTCATATCATCTATAAAATTACACTTGTATAAAAACGCTGTAATATTTATAGTATAACGCATACCGGAGGGTAGGATAGTGGCTATTCCGCCTGGTTTGGGACCAGGATGTCGGGGGTTCAAATCCCCCCTCTCCGAGAAATTTACCAGGGCATTACGGAATTTAGATATTCAATAACATTAAGTCCGTCCGCTGCGCCTGAAACAGGCTTCCTTTGCGGATCGCGGGCACAGGACACTGCATCCTTCAGCATATTAGCGAAATAACCTGTTGGACCTGAAAAAACATCGTCGGTTTTTTTCAGAGAACGGAATTTTTCAGCATACGGACTTGGAATGCTTTCCCAAACTTCAAAAATTCCGTTACCGATACGCAGCCTTCCTTTTTCGCACGAAAACTCAATTTCAAAAACTAAATGATCCCGCCCTGCGCCAATTTCCATTATTACCGGTACAGGAGATTTTTCCTTTTGAATTGTTCCTTCAAGCCATACGGTTCCGCCGCGTGATGAAAGTTTTGCTCCCCACCGCCGCTTGTGTTTTAATTTAGCTCCGCATAGAAACATTATTGCGTCTGCAAGGTGGGTTCCGTCGTGCCATAACTGATCCAGAAGGCGCGCGGTTTTTCCCATGTAGAGGCAGGAGCGTACGCTCAAAATATTTCCCAGTTTTTTTTCGTCCAAAACGGCTTTGGCGCTTAAATAGTCAAGTGAATAACGGCGTTCGTGGTTTGTGATAATGACTATTCCGCTTTGTTTTTCAAGATTGACGATTTTTCTCGCGTCCCTGATATTGTCCGCAAGCGGTTTTTCGCAGATAATAACCGGAACATTATGTGAAACGGCAAGCCGGCAGTAACGGTAGTGGCTGTCAGGATGTGTCGCTATACAAAGAATCTGAGGTTTATGGATACTGAGCATTTCTTCAGCGTCCCTGTATACCGGAACAGGCTCTTTTCCTTTCCATTTTTCTGAAAACAGACGGCGGCGTTCTTCATCAATGTCGCAGCCTGCTGTAAGAATGCAATCTTCATTTGAAACAATTGCGCCCGCATGTGTGCATGGTTTTTCACGGAGACTGTCTTCTTCCAGCAGGGATGCAATGCGGCCAAGCCCGATAATTGCGGCGTTTATTTTATTCATTTTTTCCTGTCATGTCTTGAATTAAGAACGGAATACATTATAGGTATAACAAACAGAGTCATGAATGTACTTACTGTAAGTCCGCCCACAAAAGTTTTGCCGATTGGCTGAATACTGTCAGCCCCCGCTCCCGGGAAAAACGCGATAGGCGTCATGCTTAAAATAGTTGTAAAACTTGTCATTAAAATCGGGCGAAGCCGCCTTTTTCCCGCTTCAACACACGCGTCATATACTTTAAGTCCTCTTGCCCGCAGCGTATTTGTGTAGTCCACAAGCACAATCCCGGAGTTTACAACTACGCCTATCAGCGCAACTATGCCAACTACGGAAAACATTGTCATCGCTTCGCCTGAAAATTTATATATCCAAATAACTCCTATAAATAACATTGGTATCGTAAAGAAAATAATCAGCGGATCGACAAATGATTCAAATTGACTTGCCATAATCCCGAAGATTAAAAAAATCGCGATAAAAATAATAAACGCATAGCGCGCTGTATATGATTGAATCTCCTGCGCTTCGCCGTAGTAACGCACAGTTACGCCTTCACGGGGGACAAGGTACTGACTTATGGTATCTTCAAGCCGGCGCTGATAATCAGTAGCGGCAATTCCGGGTATAAGGTCGCCCGTTACGCGAAGAACACGTTCCTGTTTTTCACGCCGTATTGAGGAAGGAGCCCTTCCTTCCGTAATTTTAGCGACGTTTGACAAGGAAATACGCGCTCCGTTACGGCTCATTACAAAGATTGCGTCAAGGTTTGGAAGTCCTGTCCTGTCTTCCTGCCTGAGGCGCACCTGTACGTTAAGGAGGCGGTCGCCGCTGCTCATTGTTGTTACGGTACTGCCGTCTATGGCTGTGCGAATCTCGGATGCAATTGAAGCAATAGAAAGCCCGAAATTCGCGGCGCGATCACGGTCAATTTCAACTTGAAGCTGGGGAGCGCCTTCGTCGAGATTTATTGCAGGATTTTCTATTTCCGGCAAATAGTTTGTCATTATGTGAAGAATATCATTGGCAGTAGCCGTAATTGCACTATAGTTCTTTGAACTTATCGCAATTTCTATTGATGATGATGAACCTATGCCGCGCCCTGCCCTGAAACTGATCCGCGTACCCGGAAATGAATTCAGAATAGGGGTGAGTTTTCTGATAATTGTATCCGGTGTGTCTGTTTGTTGAGCCGGAGGAGGAAGAATTATCTGTATCGAACCCTGATTAGCTCCGCTGCGCCTTGCGGTGAGAATTATGTTGCGATAGCCTTGCACTTCGTGCTTTATAACTTCTTCAATTTCGAACAGGACCTTTTCGGTAACGTCAATTGCGGTTCCCACAGGCATTGCCACATTGATGTTTACGTTATCATCAGTTCTCATTCTGACATACATATTCATCCCGACTCCTTTAAACTGAATAAATGAATAGGCAAGAATAAGCGTAACCAGAAAAAGAATTATAAAGCGGTGTGAAAGGCAGTATTTCAACGCTGTCTGGTATTTTGTTTCCATAAAACGCAGGAATGATTCCATTAAGTTATCAATAAAACGCAGAGGCGGAAATTTCAACGGCTTCTGACTTCTTGTGTAGAGTTTTAAAATTCCTCCCGAAAGGCTTGGAACAAGCGTTATCGCGACTATAAGCGAGACTGCTACTGAAATTATGACCGTAAAAATCAGATCGCTGAACATAAGTCCCATTTCCTTAAGATCATTTTTAAAAATGATCAGCGGGATAAAAACGCAAAGAGTAGTAATGGTGGAAGCCATAATCGCGCGCATCATTTCGCGGCTTCCTAAAATGGCTGCAATTTCAGGTTTTGCTCCGCGTTCACGGTAACCGTAAATATTTTCAAGAATAACAACCGATGCGTCAGTTGTCATTCCCAAACCCATGATAAGACCTGTCATTGTAAGCAGGTTGAGCGTAAAGCCGAAAACCGACATTGACATCAAGGTTAAGAGCATTGAAATAGGAATTGCAAGACCTATGATAAGCGTGCCTTTAAAGCTGCGAAGAAATAAGAAAAGAACCATCATGCCAAGAGCGGCTCCCTGCAGCGCGTTTGTATATACCTGATTCAAAGTCGACCGAATCATTGTAGTGTTATCTGAAAGAACTTCCAGCGTAATGCCTTGGGGAAGGGCGGCGTTAATACCGGCAAGCGCAGCCTGCACGCGGTCGGAAACGCGCACCTGATTGCTGCCGCTTTCACTTGTAACCTGAATGTATACGCCGCTTTGTCCGTTAACCTGAACTCTTGCAGCGTTATCATTATAGCCAAGCGATATGTCGGCGACATCTTCAAGTCTTATTATCTGAGTGCGTGTAAGTCCCGAACTAACAAGATTGACCTGTTTAACAACAAGCCGCTTTATCTGTTCAATACTTACAAGCTCCTGCTGGGTCATGATCTGATATTCGCGCGTTCCCCTTCTCAAGTTTCCGCCTGATGAAAGAACATTCTGGCCTTTTATTGAGTTTGAAATATCGTTTAATGTCAGATTAAAGGCGGCAAGCCTGTTAAGTGATACTTCTACGTTGACAAGCTGCGTAGTGCCGCCGGTTACTTCAGCAGACGCAACCCCTTCAATACGTTCAATGCTGGACTGTATTTCATCTTCGGCAAAAATACGCAAAAGGTCAGGCGGGTAATTTCCCCTGACGACAAGGCGCATTATGGGCATAGCGCTTATGTCAAAACGGCGCACGACCGGTGTTTGAACTCCGTCAGGAAGTGAATTGACAAGCCTATTAAGAAGAACCTGCGCGTCGTTTACAGCCTTGTCCATATCTGTACCGTATGCAAATTCAAGATTGATAAAACTTGATTCAAACTGGGAATTGCTTGTCATATTAACAAGTCCCCTTGATGAGGAAAGAGCGCGTTCAAGCCTCTCGGTAACATTTCGTTCAACATCAGCGGGGCCGGCGCCGGGAAAACGTGTAAAAACTGAGAAAACAGGAGATGCAACGGATGGATAAAGGTCTACGGCCAGATTTGGAAGCATTGTCGCAGAGATACCAACGACAAGGGCGAAAAGTATAATTATTGTTACAGGCCGTCTGACGGAGTATTCGGATATGGTCATATTTTACATTCCTCCCGAAAGCCCTTTATTCAACAATACGGACAAAATCGCCGTCTGAAAGAAAATTCTGCCCCGCGCTTACAACCTTGTCTCCGATACTTACCCCGTCAAGAACTTCGATAAATTCTTCGTTATCAATACCGAGCGTTACTTCGCGCCGGCGCGCTGTATTGTTTTCATCTACGATAAATACAATCCATGAACCATAAGTGTTTATTACCGACAATCTTGGAATAACGGGGATATTTGTTTTCCGGTTTGTTACAAGACTTATTGTCGCGAACATTCCGGCCTTAATACGGGGATCGGGTTTAATAAACCGAAGGCGTGTTCTTAATGTACGGCTTGCGGGGTCCAGTACAGGATTAATTTCGTATATTTCCGCGGTAAATATTTCGCCGGGCATGGATTCAAACCAGAGTGAAGCGCGAAGCCCCTGTTTTACGGCGGAGACAAAACGTTCCGCAATATTAGTTTCAACAAGCAGTGATGAAAGATCTCCGACAACATATACAGGAGACTGGGTTGTAACAGTGTCGCCGACACTGTAGGGAGCCTGCAGCACTGTTCCCGAAACTGTTGAAATTACAGAACTTCTGGAATAAACTTCACCCGGTCTTGACGGATCAACCCTTGCAACCACAGCGCCTCTTACAACCCTGTCCCCGACACTGTAGTTGCATTCAACAAGTCTGCCGCCTACAGTGGGGTAAATCGTAACCTGATTACGCGCAAGGATTTCTCCGTTAATAATTACGCTTTTTTCTATGGTTCCCGGTGCTACAGTTACAGTGCGGATAGCGGCTGCATTACGCGTTCCGTCTCTACCCGCTGCGCTTCTCTGAGCGCCTCCCGCTCCCTGCTGCTGGGCAGGAGCGCCGCTTCCGCCTCTGTTTTCGCCGACACCTCTTTGAGCGCCTCCCGTTCCCTGCGGTTGAGCGCCTGACAATCTTGAAAATATATTTGCAAATACGTTCTTTTGCGGAAAAAATGAAAATATTATAAAAAGGGCAAACAGTATAATCAGAAGAATAAATACAAAAGTAACAAACTTTTTTTTATTCACCTTGAACTCCAAAAACTTTCACAAGATTTTTCCAGTCCATATTAATAGCGGCTGAAAGATCCAGTATCATATTAAAATAGGCAAGCTCGCTTTGATACAAACGCTGTCTTGCGCTTGTCATATTGTTTCTGGCATCGTCAAGGACAAGCGACTCGATAATTCCGTTATTAAAACCTTGTTCTGTAAGCCCATAATTAAGTTCTGCCGCTTCATATCCAAGCCGCGCAATCAAAATGCTGTCCCATGAATTTTGCAATAGCGCGGTCAATGTGCGAATCAGAGTTTTTGCTGTTGTTTCCGCGCTTTCAAGATCAAGTTTCGCCTTTTCTATAGAATCTTTTGAGCGGTCAACGGTCTGGCTTTTTGTCGTTCCCGGTATCCATGAATCTATCGGAATTCTAAGGTTTGCGCTGGCGCTGAACTTTTCGTTAAACGGGTTAAATTTTGAACTGCTCCAGTTCATAGATAAATCAAGTGAAGGAGATTTGTTTTGCAGAGAGAGCTGTTTTGACACATTTTCAAGCCTTTCAATTTCCTGCATATTTCTGGCAATATCGGGACGGGCAGAAAGATAATCCCTGATAAGCGTTTCGGAATCTGCTGTAATCTTTACGATATTTATTTTGTCAAGTAACGTTATTCTTTCGCCCTGCGGCATTCCGAGCATGGCAAGAAATTCAGCCATGCTGTTGGAATATGCAATGTTAGCTGCGCTTAATGAATAGCGAGCGTTTTCATAGGCAAGCCTGCTTTGTATAACTGATAATTCCCTTACAAGACCGTTTCTGAATGAAATCTGGCTTCTTTCGTACTGCTTTTGCGCCAGATTAAGTACTTCCTCAAGAAAGATAAGATTGTTTTTTTCAGCGGCAAGCGAATAGTATTTCTTTGTTATTTGTACTGAAAGCTGTGTGCAGGCTTCTTCATATCTTAAAAGATTCTCCTGATGAACCAAATGAGTATTTTTCATGGCATAGGGAACACCGGCGTTAAGACCAAGTGAAATGCCTACGCCAGCGCTATAACCTACTGTTTTGTCATTGATTTCAAAGCCGCTGCCTGTGAATAGGGGAGTGTCGATTCCTGCTCTCGCAGTAGCGTTTATTGTCGGAAAAACTTCCGACCATGATTTGCTGTCGGCATAACCGCTTGCATCAAGATCGACTCTCATTTTTTTCAGGTTAAGATTGTATTCCAAAGCATGGCTGACAGCTTCGTCAAGGCTAAGCTCTTTTTCAGCCGTATCCTGAGACAGGGCGTTTATATTGGCGGCAGAAAGGAAAAGGCCGATTGTAAAAAATACCGTTAAAAAATAATTTTTGTCCAAAAAAGCCACCTGAATATTAATATTACATATATTGTGAAAAATAAAAAGCTGTTTAAGTTACTGAATTTTAGCTGAATTTTAACGCTACATTTCAGGAAGATATTTCCAGTAACGCTTTGGCATTAATTGACGCTGTAAGCGTAAATTTTTCCTGCTTTCGTTATTTACTGTCCTGTGGTAATGCCGCCAAAGTTCTTCCCATTCGTCATTACAGAATACGCCGCCTGATGCTGAAATATCTTCTGCTGTTTTTATAGCGATAAGTTTTACCTTTTCCCCCAACCGGCGGCTAAGGCAAAGTCTTCGTTTTACATCGACAATTACCCACGGGGTTTCACCAAAACGGGAAGAAAAATATTCACCTAAGGCGGGTAGTATTAAATGATCCGGTTCGCAAAAAGCAGCATAGGTTCCGTTACTGTCAGGCGAAAAACGCAAAAGCCCCCTCATCCTGTGGACTTCAAACTGCGCTTTCGACACGGCCGCGAGAACAACGCGGACGCTTTCATTTCCCCGATCCGAAGCGGCGTTCTCTGCGGCTTTTCTCTTCTGTTCGCCGCAAGCCTGCGCAGCGGCAAGCGCTATGCGTCCAAAGGCGATAATTTCTGTTTCGATTGGAAGTTCGCTCATCCACGCATGAAATATTAAATCAAATACATTTGGAGATAATTCAAATATCTTTTGCGCAGGCTCGCTAAATGCGGCAATGTTGAAACTTCTCGAAAAGTAATTCGAGAGCAAATCAATATCTGATTGAACGTACTGCCGCTCTAAAACCGTATTTTCCTGTACAAAGCCGAATAAATCTTCTTCTCTTTTTGCGCACGGAAGATCGTTATTACAAATAACAGCAAAAAGCTCTTCCATGCAAAAACTCATTTAAAGTTCCAGTTTTAAATCGCCGTCTTTAATCCAGCCTATATTTCCCAATAACAGACGCCCGACTGCGCCGAAGATAATCGGTATAACAAAAAAGAGCAGTACTATGCCAAAAACAAGCGTACCCGTTTTAATTCCTGCATCAAGTGACGCGGTAATTGTTGTAAATAATCCGACAAGTCCAGCCGTTCCCATGCCGCTTCCCGTACTGCTGCAACGCAAACTAAAAACAGCGGCGGCAAGAGGTCCGCAAATAGCGCTCGCCGCTACAGGCGGAACAAGTACTCTGGGGTTTCTAAAAATATTGGGTATTTGCAGCATACTTGTTCCGAGTCCCTGCGAAATAAGACCGGGCACGCGGTTTTCCCGCCAGCTCATTACCGCAAAGCAGACCATGTGGGCGGCTCCGCCTACAGCGGCGGCTCCGCCGGCCAGTCCGCCTATGCCGCACGCCACGCAAATCGCCGCGCTGGAAGTAGGCATGGTCAGAAGCAAGCCAACGGAAACAGAAAGGACAAATCCCATCCATATCGGGTTTATCTCTGTTGACAGCATGATCCAGTTGCCGAATGCCGTGAATGTCCTTACAACATGGGGGCAGACTGTAAAAGCAAAAAATAACCCCAGCAATAACGCGGAAACAGGAAGTACGACTATATCAAGTTTGGTTTTCCCTTTTAAAAACAATCCGATTTCCACTGCAACGACAGATACAATAAAAGCTGAAACAGGTTCTCCCGGACCAACCAATCCTCCGTTTCTGACTAAGGCTCCGTTCTCAACTGCGACATTCGCCGTCAGGTTAAACATACCGAAAACAGGCAAATTGCCTTGAGCGCTTAACTGAGCAGCCGAATGAACGGCATTTATAATTGCGATACTTTGAGCTCCGATAAATCCCGCGCAAATGGCGGAAAAAAGAATGAGTTTATCAGCTTTCAAACTTTGCGCAATACCCGCGCCGATACCCGCTCCCATAAGCAACTGAGCGACCAAGCCCGCAGCCTGAAACGCAAGACCGGCATTGCTGCCGCCAATCCATTTGCCAATCTGATTGACAATTGTTCCGGCTATAAGCGTCGCGAACAAGCCGAACGCCATACCGCCGAAAGCCGTTATAAACCACCGTTGACACAGTTCCTTAGTTACTAACCAAATTTTATTTTGCGTATTTGTCATATTAATACTTTATCAAATCCTCCGTTAAATTAATACTAAAAATAATCTTTTAAAACAACCGGTTTTTATCGGTTCCTAAAACTCAAATAGCGGAAGCTGCATACCCGCGCCGTCAGTATCCGATAACAGTCTGCGGATACGGACAGGATCATCCGGCTGTTCAATGAACACTCCGCCCGCCGTTAAAAAATAGCGGGCGCGTTTTAGTATAGTTCCCATTCTCTGCAAGGTTTCGATTGTAATTTTTCTTGAACGGCGGGTTTCAAGTATTCTGCGCGCCGTTTTTGCGCCGATGCCGGGAATACGCAGCAAGGTATCGTAATCGGCGCGGTTTATTTCTACGGGGAAAAAGTCAAGGTTTTTAAGCGCCCACGCTGTTTTAGGATCGACATGCGTATCAAGGAAAGGCTCGTCATCACTCAAAATTTCTCCCGCGCTGAAGTGGTAAAAGCGTAAAAGCCAGTCCGCCTGATACAAACGGTGTTCCCTCACAAGGGGCGGGCTTAACGTTTCAGGAAGACGCGGATCGTTTAACATTGAGTTTTCTTTTTGCGCATAACCGCCCGGATGAATAAAGGCCGAGTAGTACACGCGCTTTAACGAAAATTTTTTATAGAGAGAACTTGAAAGATTGACAATCTGCCTGTCGTCTTCTTGTGTAGCGCCGACAATAAGCTGAGTGCTTTGCCCTGCGGGAGCGAAATAGGGCGCGTTGATTTTTCCCTTCGGCATAAAACGGGTTTTACGGCTTGTTTCTTCAAATTCGCTTTTTAATCCCGAAAAATCATTCATCGCGCCGAGAATGTCCTTCCCCGATTTTTGCGGAGCAAGGCACACAAGGCTCTTTTCTGTCGGAAGCTCAATGTTGCAGCTAAGCCTGTCTGCCCAAAGCCCCGCCTCGCGTATCATTTTTTCGCCTGTGCCGGGAATTATTTTCAGATGAATGTAACCGCCGTATCCCGACTCCGTGCGCAGCGTTTTCGCGGTGTCAATCAATTTTTGCATAACAATGTCGGGATCGGAAAAAATCCCCGACGACAGGAAAAGCCCTTCGATATAGTTGCGCCTGTAAAATTCGCACGTTAAATCCGCAAGCTCCTGAACTGTAAAACTCGCCCGCTTGATACCGGCGGAGGAGCGGTTTACGCAATAGGCGCAGTCGTATTTGCATACGTTGGAAAAAAGCACTTTTAAAAGGCTGACACAGCGTCCGTCTTCCGTCCAACTGTGGCAGACACCGATTGGCATACTTGTTCCGAATTTTTTCCCGCCCTTTCCGGTAAAGCCGTTACTGCCCGAACTAGCGCAGGAAGCATCGTACTTTGCCGCTCCCGAGAGGATGGAAATTTTTTCCTCTATGTCTCCCAAATCCATTAATTTTTAACTATACAGATGTTTAGATGTTTTGTCAAGCGGAATTTTCAATTGTATATAGACGGCTTAGGTCATTACTCGCGGTTTTGAATGGTGTATGCCGGAAAACATGGCAAAAAATAGAAACAATTGTTAAAATAATTATTAAGATAATGGGAATTGTGATTTATGGAGAATAAAATTTATCCGACAATAAAGAACTCAATATCATTGTGCCTTTTGTTATTGGGGATTCAAATAGGATTGGGTATTTTATTAAGCATATTCCAGGGATTATTCAGCTTATCTGATAATTCGTTAATTGTGAGTATTTTAAATACACTAATCAGCATAATTTCCTTTGGAATAGTTATATTGATTGGTTTCAGAAAAACAAAACGAAGTATTAATGAAGTATTTAAGTTTAATAAAGTTTCAGCATTTTTTTGGATTGCAATAACTGTTTTTATGACAGGTTTTGTCATTGTAATATCAGAGACAGATAACTTACTTAATTATATTTTGCCCATGCCTGAGTTTTTCCGCAATATATTTGAAACAATATCGGTTGAATATATATTCATTTTAGCAATAATCAACATGGGAATAATTCCGCCTATTACAGAGGAGTTATTTTTTAGAGGGCTTATTTTGGACGGACTAAAAAATAATTATTCTAAAAGAAAAGCAATAATTATAAGCGCGCTTCTCTTTGGATTAATACATTTAAATCCATGGCAGGCTTACGGAGCATTTATTATGGGGTTAATTTTCGCATGGATTTGCATAGAGACAAATTCAATACTATTAAGTATATATATGCATTTTTTTAATAATACACTATATACAATAACCTTAAAATATAAAGAATTAATCCCGATAAAAGGCTTTAATGTTAATTTTATAACACCGGTAGAATTTCAACCGTTATGGTTTGATTTATCCGGTTTGATAATATTAATAATCGGAACAATAATGTTAATAAAGGGGATTAAAAGGCTAAAACAGGCTCCCGACAGGCTGCAGCAGCAATAAAAAAAAGATTGACAAACAATCAACAAATATTATAATAAATAAAATGAAAAGATTACCGGTAATAATTTGTTTATTATTCTCATCAATACATATTTTCGGACAGGAAGATATTTTATTTTCAAATAACGGACATATATATTTTCAAAATCAGGATTATACTATATCTATTGCTTTAGTTGATGATCTGCAAAAAACATTAGAAGTTTGGAATGTCCCGAATGTTACGCCAAGGATTAATACAACCACAAAGGTAGAAATAAATGGACAAATAGCAATTTTTATGGTTTATGCAACAGAAAAGGACAGTATTAATTTAACATATAATCTAAGAATGAGAAGGCCAAACAGAACATTTTCTGAAAATATACATTATGACGGATTATTAATATCTGATACTGTAATTTCAAAAAGAATGCTCTATGCCGCTTCAGAATTACCGATAGTAGTTTTTGATGATGGAGACGAAACAGGAACGTATAATTTCTTTATTGAAGTATATGATAATAATATTTTAATTAAAATATTTATGCTTGAATTTAATCTGTTGGAATAAAAAGATTTAAACACATAATTATAAGGTGGATATTGTGAAAAAGATTTTAATGTATACAACAGCGTTTATTTTAATATTTTGCATAAAAAATACTAATTTATTTTCACAAACAGAGGAAAATTGGGCAGAGATAGATTCTTATGATGAACTTGAAGGTGAATGGGAGGGAAACGCAGTATCCGTTATAAAAGGTATTTTTCAGAATAAGGAATTTGAATCTGTTTTAAATATTAGCATGATATTCAGTTATAAAAAAGGAGAGGCATTTGTTGCTAGTTTTGTAAGGACTGATTTTACTTATTTATTAACAGACTTTGAAAACATGGATGGAATGAAGGAAAAAGGATATACAAAGGAAAATATTTGGGAAATGTTAAAAGACGCATTAGAAAACGATTTTTTTACATTCAATAATTATTCTCTTTTTTATGAAAATTCGGCATTGGCAGTTGAATATTTCGCGTCAGATTCAAGCGGAAAATTTTTGATAAATGATAATAAAGATACGCTGCTTTTGATTTATTATGAACCTTCGTTTATTTTAGGTATTGGCGATTTGGGATTTACTGAAATGATTTTTAGGAGAATATCTTTTACTCCTTCATTAGAAAAAGCATATTATAAATATAAGCCCATGGCGCTGCCTGTTGCAGACAATAAAAAAATAATTTACAGCGCCTTAAAATAAAGAAAATGTTAATATCAGTCTGGAGGATACTATGCTTTGGCCGGGAATAAAAAAACTTGGAAAAGAACTAGGCCTGAAAAGAACTGATTCAGAAGTAGTCGGCATAATAAGAAATTGTTTTGTTAAAATGTATGACGGAAATCAGATAAAAGTGCTGGAATTGTATGTTCCTGAAATTGACGATGATGACAAGAATTTTATTCTAAAAAATCTTGAATCAAATAAAGTAAAAAGATACGAATGGCTTCCGAACGGCGTTAAAATTATTTTTACTGAAATAATCATGCCGTATTCAATAAAAAAAATTAAAAGCTTATTGGATGAATTCGTTAAATATTTTAGTAATAAATATCCTGCTCAAAGACTTCAATGCCAGCATTGCGGACAGCAAAATGAAACGGAAGTTTATTGTATTAATAATGTTTCTTTAATAATTTGTAATGATTGTTATAAACAAATTGAAAAAAATATACAAAATGAAACTATAGAACAACAAAAAATTCAGGGGAATTATTTATTGGGACTTTTGGGCGCAGTGTTATTTTCGATTCCCGGAATTTTATTGACAATATTATTTTTTGTGTTTTTTAACAGCTTGGCCGCCGTATCTGCGGTAATTTATATAATTTTAGGAATAAAAGGATATAAAAAATTTAAAGGAAAAATATCACCTGTTGGGGCGGTTATTGTTGTAATTGCCGGATTAATAATGGTCGCTGTCGGAGTAACAGTATCATATTCAGTGCTTATATTAAAAGAAATAAAAAGAATAGATATTGGCGCATTAATATATATTCTTAAAATGCCGGAAGTACAAAAGGTACTAATAAAAAACATAGTTATTTCATATATTGTTTCAAGTTTTTATTTCGCTTTTCAACTTAATCAGATGTTAAAAGAATGGAAAGAGAAAAAGTCAATACATAAACCAAGAGAAATATAGAACAATCAAAATGCTTTCCGGTTTATGTCAGCGTGCGGGTTAAACATCCTTTGGTCTTGTATCCTGCACCCTTACAGCCTTGCCTTCGGTAACAGGCAGACTTCCGCTCTCGTGAAGTTCTACTTTCGGACTGATAGAAATTGAAGCCTGTAATGTTTCCTTTATTTTTTCTTTCAGCGCGTTTAACGGGCGGGTGTCGTCCATAAAGATACCGGCGCTTACTTCAGTTTTAACGGTAAGCCTGTCCAGCGCTCCGTCTTTTTCAACTACGATAAGGTAATTGTTGCCGACTTCCTTCATGCCCATGATTACTTCTTCAATCTGGCTTGGGAAAACGTTTACACCGTTAATAATAAGCATATCGTCGCTGCGGCCTGTGATACGGTGAAGCCTGCGGTGGGTTCTGCCGCATTTACAGGGTTCGGTATAAAAAGAGGTAAGGTCCCTTGTGCGGTAGCGGAATAAAGGAGTCGCTTCACGGCAAAGTATGGTAAGAACCAACTCTCCGTTTTCGCCTTCCTTTACCGGTTCCAGCGTGTCCGGATTGATGATTTCCGTAATGTAACCGTCTTCCCATATATGAAGCCCTTCTTTGCACTGACATTCAAACGCGACGCCAGGCCCGTTCATTTCAGATAAGCCGTAAGAGTTATAAACATCGACTTTTAACAGCGCTTCGATCCTGCGCCTTGTGTCTTCTGAATACGGCTCGGCTCCGGCAAAAGCGCGTTTTAGCGAAAGACTTTCGCGCTTTACGCCCGCTTCCTTCATTTTTGTTTCAAGGTGCAGAAGAAAACTAGGCGTTGCGTGTAACACCGTTGTCCCGTAATCCTGCATCATCTTGAACTGGCGGGTTGTGTTTCCCGGTCCCGCCGGAATTACAAGCATTCCTACTTCTTCGCCGCCCTGGTGAAACCCAAGACCGCCTGTAAAAAGCCCGTAAGTTATCATGTTCTGGAAAACGTCGCTCTTTGTGCAGCCTGTTCCGTAGATACAGCGCGCCATGTAAGTCGACCAGCGTTTGATGTCATCTCCGGTAAAATAAATTGTCGTGGGAGTCCCCGTTGTTCCGCTTGACGAATGAAGACGGACAACTTCTTCTTTTGGAATGCTCAAAAAACCGTATGGAAAGCCGTCCCTTAAATCATTTTTTGTGGTGAAAGGAATCCGTTTAAGGTCGTCAAGTGTTTTTATATCATCCTTGCTGTTAATACCGGCTTTTGAAAACCGTTCTTTATAAAAAGGAGTGCGCAGGGCAAATTCCGTTTCTTCTTTTAGTTTTTGAAGCTGCAATGCTTCAAGCTGCGCCCTTGGCATTTTTTCTATTTCAGGCTGCCGGTATTGAAAGTCCATTAATACTCCTTATATGACAAACGCTTATAATCGGAATTTCCTGACAATTAAAATTGTCAGGAAAAAATTATCCTTTTGCCGCCGCAGCCTGACCCATTTTAAAAGCCTTTACATTTATCTGCGCAACCGAAGCGTCTTTTTTTGAAAAAACGGAGGTAATGGTTTTTTCAAGGCTTTGAGACTTTATGGGAAGAAAGCATGAAGCCGCTCCGATCATAACCGTATTCACGGTTTTGGAAAGCCCCGCTTTTTTTGCAAGTTCTCCCGCTTCTACAAGACTGTGGCGGGGAAGGCGTTTTATTGTTGAAGTTATTTCATTTAACTCAGGATAATTCGGTATGTTGACGAAAGGATCGGATGAAGTAACAAGAACACCTGAAGTTTTAAGGTATGACACATAACGAAGGCTTTCAAGCGGTTCCATGGAAATAACAAGATCGGCGGCTCCTTTCGGGACAAGGTCGCCCGCTATCTTTTTATTTGAAATGCGAAGATGAGCCAACACAGCGCCGCCCCTTTGAGCCATGCCGTGAACTTCGCTCTGACGGGCTTCAAGCCCTTCGCTGACAGCCGCCTGCGCGATTACGGAGGCGATTGAAAGCACTCCTTGTCCTCCAACTCCGGCTAAAATAATGTCGTATTTCATAGGAACAGTATTACCCAAATTGCAAAAAGATTCAATGTCCGGACAAGACAGGAAGTTTTAACTTGCCGTTTTTTTCAGGATATTTTCCGCAAATAAAATCTTAAACACATCGTCGGCTGTTTCAACAAATTCAACATTAATTGAGTCGCGAATATCTTTGTCAAGCTCGTACCAGTCAGGCTTATTGTCTTTCGGCAGCAGAGTCTTTTCCATTCCGTTCCTGATTGCGGCGAGCAGTTTTTCTTTCAGTCCGCCGATTGGAAGTACGCGGCCTGTAAGCGTAAGTTCTCCTGTCATGGCAATAGCGGGGCAGGGAGGAACTTTACACAAGGTGGAGAGAAGGGAGGACGCAAGGGTAACTCCGGCTGAGGGTCCGTCTTTCGGGATTGCGCCTTCCGGAACATGGATATGAAAGTCTGATTTCGAGATGTCTTTTACCGCAAAATTGTATTTATCGCTCGCGCTTCGCAGATAGGAAAGGGCAATACGGGCGCTTTCTTTCATTACATCGCCCAGGTTTCCGGTTATTAAAAGTTCGCCGCTTCCGTTATAACGGATTGTTTCTACAGGTATTATGGTTCCGCCTGTTTCAGTCCATGCAAGCCCGTACGTTACTCCGGTACGCGCCTCCCTGTATACAAGATCGCGTTTGTATTTTCTTTTACCAAGCAGATTTTCGAGACTGTCAGGCGTAATAGTTTTTTTATAAGATGATATATCCTTGTCTTTTCCGTAACCCTTGTTTACCGCTCTTCTAGCTATGCGCCTTATGCAGCGGGCTGTCTCTCTTTCAAGATTTCTCACTCCGGATTCCATTGTCCAATGCCGTATAATGTTTTTTATCGCCTCATCCTTGAAAATAATTTTCGCGCTTGAAAGCCCGTTTTCTTTCAGCTCTTTTGGAACAAGGAACTGTTTTGCGATAATGAGTTTTTCATTTTCTCCGTATCCGGGGACTTCGATTATTTCCATACGGTCAAGAAGCGGATACGGAATTGTGTGCAGTGAGTTTGCGGTAGTAATAAACATCACTTTTGAAAGATCATATTGAACTTCAAGATAGTGATCCGTAAACGTCGAGTTTTGTTCAGGATCAAGGACTTCAAGCAGGGCGGACGCAGGATCGCCGCGGAAATCACTTGAAAGTTTGTCAATTTCATCTAACAGGAATACGGGGTTTATCGTACCTGCCTTGCGCATTGACTGAATTATTTTTCCGGGAAGCGCGCCTACATAGGTTTTGCGGTGCCCGCGAATTTCCGCTTCATCGCGCACGCCGCCGAGCGATACGCGGACAAAGTTCCGCCCAAGGGCGCGCGCTACGGATTTGCCGAGGCTTGTCTTGCCTGTTCCCGGAGGGCCGACAAAGCAGAGAATCGGTCCCTTTATGGAACTGGGAACATACTGTGCAGGTTGATTTACTAATGTATCAATTTCCTTGTTTTCTGGCGTTTTTTGCTCAGAAGACTCTTCGCTGACTGACTCACGCTCGTTATTCAGCAGCTGCCTTACCGCAATAAATTCTAAGATACGATCTTTTGCCTTTTTCATGCCGAAATGATCTTCATTTAAGATTTCTTCAGCTTTGCCGAGATCGCCTGAGTCAACCGAATAATCGCTCCAAGGAAGATCGGCTATCCATTCAAGATAACCGCGCAGTACCCCCGCTTCAGGGGAAAGCGCCTGTAGTTTTTTAAGCCTTTTTATTTCTTTGGCGGTTTTTTCCGTTACTTCGGCAGGCGGTTTTTTTTCAGCAATACGCTGTTCAAGAAGGGCGTATTCATCTTCAATTTTGTCCTTGCCGAGCTCTTTGTTGATTTCACGTAACTGTTCCGTAAGTACATATTCGCGGTGGCGTTTGTCCATCCGGCTTCTTACCTTGCCGGTAATGTTTTTCTGGATGCCGAATATTTCATTTTCTTTTTCAAGGGTTTCAAGAATTGCAAGAAGCCTTTCTTTGGTATCGGTATACCTTAAAAGTTCCATTTTCTTTTCTGACTTTAAATACGCAGAATTGCAGATAAGGTTTGCAATTCGTTCAGCGTTTTCCGTCCTTTCAACTGCGGATAATGTGTCGTTGTTTATCCTTTTTGAATAATCAGCGTATTGCGTAAATGATTTTTGAATACTGCGGATTAAAGCAAGATCATCTGGAGTTAACGGTTCGTTTAAGCCTGTTACTTTTAAAGGTTCAACCCTTACTATGGAAAAATCGTTGTGCGGATATAACGAAACAATTGTCCCCCGGTATTCGCATTGAAGCACTACACGGTAAGTGTTATCCGGAAGTTTTAAGCGGTTAATGATCCTGACGACAGTTCCTGTTTCATAAGGTTCGTTTGAAGAAAAGCCGGATTCTGTTTTTTTAAGGCATACCGCAAAAAGCCTGTTTTCTCGTACTCGGGCTTCTTCAACTGCGGAAATATCGGAGTTCACTTTTATAAAAATGGAGACTACTGTATCAGGAAACAAGACAAGGTCGCGCAGAGGAAGCATGGGAAAATTTTCTTCGGAAAGCTCCTGATTTTCAGGACTGTACTGTTGAAACAGGGGATTTTTGTTGAAAAATCCCTTAAAGAGCCTTTCAAACATTGCTTTTTTTTACGCGCTTTTCTGAAGATGAATTATCTGTGGAGGCTCTGATTTTTCTACCGTATCTTGAGTTATAATTACATGTTTACTGCCCTCGATTGAAGGAATGTCAAACATGATATCGGTCATGAGCCTTTCAACAATAGCCCTTAAGCCCCTTGCTCCTGTTTTTTGTTTTATGGCCATATCCGCTATTGAGTCAATTGCCTTTTCTGTAAACTCAAGTTTTACATCGTCATAAGCCATAGAAGCCTGATATTGCCTAACAATTGCGTTACGAGGTTCTGTAATTATGCGCTTTAAATCTTCACGTTTAAGTTCTTCGAGGCCTACTGTGATCGGCAGCCTTCCGATAAACTCGGGGATCATGCCAAACTGAATAAGGTCGTCAGGATGAATTGCGTTGTACAATTCTTTAAGGGTTTTTTCTCCGCCGCCTGAAACCGAGCCGAAACCAAGCTGATTTTGCACAACGCGCCGCGCGATTAATTTTTCCAGTCCCACAAATGCGCCGCCGCAGATAAAAAGAATGTTTGTGGTATCAATCCTGATCATTTCCTGATTGGGATGTTTCCTGCCTCCCTGCGGCGGAACAGAAGCGATTGTTCCTTCTATTATTTTTAAAAGCGCCTGCTGTACGCCTTCGCCCGAAACATCGCGCGTTATGGAAATATTTTCACCCTTCCGCGCTATTTTATCGATTTCGTCGATGTAGACAATGCCGCGTTCCGCCGCGGCAATATTGCCTCCCGCGTTCTGTATTAGTTTCAGTAAAATATTTTCTACGTCTTCTCCTACATAACCTGCTTCCGTAAGGGTGGTCGCGTCTACAATTGCAAACGGAACTTTTAGTTTTTTTGCGAGGATTTTGGCAAGAAGCGTTTTGCCTGTCCCTGTAGGTCCGATTAACAAGACATTTGATTTTTCGATTTCTACCGTGTCTTCCTGCGTACTTGAAGTTTCAGCAGACGGATTGGCGATCCTTTTGTAGTGATTGTAAACGGCGACCGACAAAGCTTTTTTTGCATTGTCCTGACCGATTATAAAAAGGTCAAGGTAATTTTTTATTTCCTTTGGAGTGGGAATGTCTCCTGTAAACTGGTTTGTTAGTTCGTGATCTTCTTCATGAAGAATTTTACGGCAGACTTCTATACATTCATCGCAGATAAAAACATCATTCGGCCCCGCGATAAGGCGGCGCGCCATGTCCGCGCTTTTGCCGCAAAATGAACAGATTCTTTCAAAAGCTTCCGGTCCGTTACGAAGTTTTGCCATTTTTTTCCCTCTTTAATACAGAATCGGCAACACCATATGAAACCGCATCTTCCGCCGACATATACAGATCCCTTTCCATATCGGATGCAACCTGTTCTACAGTTTTACCTGTGTGTTGGGCGAAATAATTAATTGTCATTTTTTTTAAGCGGATAATTTCCCGCGATTGAATACCTATGTCCCGCGCCTGCCCCTGCGCGCCGCCCCACGGCTGGTGAATAAGTACGCGCGATGACGGAAGTACCATGCGTTTTCCCGCAGTGCCGGCTGTTAGAATAAGAGCAGCCATACTGGCGGCCTGACCAAGGCAGATTGTCTGAACATTGGATCTTACATGCTGAATTGTATCGTAAATTGCAAGGCCGGCTGTAACCGAGCCGCCCGGTGAATTTATATAGAGGTGAATGTCCTTTTCCGTATCCTGTCCGTCCAGAAAGAGAAGCTGGGCTACTGCCAAATCGGCGGAAATATCGTTAATTTCACCGTCAAGAAATACAATACGGTCTTTTAAAAGGCGTGAATAAATATCGTAGGAACGCTCTCCCATTCCTGTCTGTTCAACTACAATAGGCACAAGATTACTCATTTTAACCTCAATACTAATTTACGAATTATCTGAAATAAAATCCAGATAATTTTCTTTTTTTCCCGGTTTCAGGGTATTTTCAGCGAACATTATATCAATAAGGCGCTGTTCTTTTATTTCTTCTTTAAGGTAAATTAACGCTTGATCGTCATAATGTTTTTTAATTTCGCTTACTTCTGTGCCGTTTTCGGCTGCAATGCGCTCAATTTCCTTCTCGACATCATCGTCGGTAATTTCGATCTTCTGTTCTTCAAGCAGGGTTTCCATAATTAAGCGGGAGTGAAGCGCCTTTTGCGCGGTTTCACGCCATTCTTTTTCCCATTCATCATGTCCTTCGCCCGCATTCATCATTTGGATCAACGCTTCCGCATTTGTGTTGTAATAACGGGCAAGCCTGCGCAAGCGGCCTTCAACTTCCGCTTTAATCATTGATTCAGGTATTATAACCGGCGTGTTTTCCATTATTGATTTTAACAGCTCGTTAGTTTTTACGCCTCGAAGACGCATTTCAAGGGTTCTTTCAAGTTTTTCTTTTATGCTGTTTTTAAGATCGTCAAGTGTCTTAAATTTTTCATCGACATCCTGCGCAAGATCGTCATCCAGATCGGGAAGCTTTTTTTCCTTGAGAGCTGTCAGCGTTATCTGAAATTTTCTTGTTTTTCCTGCAAGAACCGCTTCTGAAAAATCATCAGCATATTTTTTCTCAAATTCTTTTGTTTCTCCCTTTTTCATTCCTTCTATTTCTTTATCAAATTGATAAACATTTGTACCGGAGCCAAGGGTAAAAACAAAATCATCCCTCTTTAAATCGGAAGGTGTGCTGCCGTCTTCGTCAAATATCTGATAATTTATAGTTACTACATCGCCGTTTTTCGCGGCAGCGTCATTATCGCGATCCATGACAACCGCGTTTCTGTCGCGAATAATTTCAAGTTCCCTGTCAATGTCCTCTTTTGTTATCTCCGCGTACGGATATTCAACTTTTAACCCCTTCCAAGAACCGATTTTTACTTCAGGCAAAACATCGTAAACTACGGAAATTTCAAGATCCTTATCAAAGTCGAGTTTTAACTCATCTTTAATTTCAGGAGTAGAGTAGGGAAGCGGCTTTTCGTTTCTCGGCGTATTTTCATCTGAAAAAACTTCTTTTAATGCATTTTCCGCGATGCGTCCAAGCGCATCCTGTTTAAGCGCGTCGCCGAATTTCCGTTCAAGCACTTCCTGCGGAACTTTTCCTTTGCGAAAGCCTGGTATTTGCAGGCTTTTTGTATACTCACTGAGCATTTCATTGTATTGAGAAAGGACATCTTCTTTTGGGATAGTGAGTTTTAGATTTATATTGGATTTATCAAGACGTTTAATTTCTTTTGTAACAGCCACAATTTTCCTCTTTTATAACTAATTTTGCGAGAGAAGGGACTTGAACCCTTATGCCTGCGGCACCAGATCCTAAGTCTGGCGTGTCTGCCAATTCCACCACTCTCGCTGTGTAATCAAGTGGTAAAAACCTGCCCTGACCTGTAGAGACGCTGATTTGGACAAATATTCCCCTCTCATAAATTGTATCAACTTTAGTGACAGGCTGTCAATTACCCGAAATTAGGGTTATTGACCGGGGTTTTTCTTTCTGTTAATATTCAGAATTACAGGACCGCTAGCTCAGCTGGTAGAGCAGCAGACTCTTAATCTGCGGGTCGAAGGTTCGATCCCTTCGCGGTTCATTAGCGGTTAACCTGAATGATACGAACTATTTCCTCACGAAAAACATTATTTCATCTGTTTCTTCGTTAAAATTAGGAATTATTAGCTGTTTTTTATCACGGGAAATGTATATTTCGAGAAAGGTTGAGCCTAATGGAGCGTTTAATTCCAGTAAATAACCGTTAGGATAATTATTCTTGGTATTATTATCAGTATTGACTATTTCTTCCCAGTCAATTATCTCAACAGAAAATTCTTCCTGTCCAAGAATTTCATCATCAATTATGTATACAATTTCAATTGATAAAATAGATTTATCAATCAGGAGGTTAATTCTGACAACTTCTCCGTCCTCTGAATATTCACCAATCCATGTTCCGTATAAATCCTGCGTATTAGCAAAAAGATTTACGCTATTTATAAGAAAGAATGCAAATAACAAATTTACCACAAATAATTTTTTCATTTTTTCTCCTTAAGATATTCGGGAATTTCTAAAAAACCAAGATTTTTAGAGATTGCTTTTTATAGAAAAGCAAGCCGTCTTCCGGAATTGAACCGGAGACCTCATGATTACAAGTCAAGTGCTCTACCAGCTGAGCTAAGACGGCTAAGAAAACGCACCGCGAAGCGGTGTTATCTCCAAATATGCCGAAACCGGTTGTTGATGTCAAGTTTGCATTTTTTGTTTCTGTTACAATTTTACCTTGACATTTTTTTTAAAACTGTCTACTTGAAACAACATTAACAAACAGGTACAATCCCGTTATGTCTGATTTTATATGTTCCCAATGTAAAAAACCCGTACCGGACCCCGAGAAAAACCTGTGGGTCTGCAATACCTGCGGTAATCATTCAAGACTCGGCTGGCAGCAGCGTCTTGCAATTACCGCAGACGCGGGTACTTTTAGCGAGTTCGATTCAGGGATGATTTCCGGCAATCCGATTGAATTCCCAGGATACGAAGAAAAAATCGAAGAATTAAAGAAAACCTGCGAAACAGGCGAAGCGGTTGTTACAGGCCGCTGTACCATAAAGGGTTTCCCTGCCGTAATCGGCATAATGGACAGCCGTTTTATGATGGCAAGTATGGGCAGTGTTGTAGGCGAAAAAATTACCCGCGCCATTGAATACGCAACTGCAAACAAACAGCCTGTAATCATTTTTTCAGCGTCTGGCGGAGCGCGTATGCAGGAGGGAATTATCTCCCTTATGCAGATGGCTAAAACTTCAGGCGCAGTTGCGCGTCATACCGAAGCGGGTCAGCTTTATATTTCAGTTATTACAGACCCGACTACAGGCGGCGTTACCGCTTCCTTTGCAATGCTTGGAGACATAATTCTCGCGGAACCGGGGGTAACTTTGGGATTTGCAGGGAAACGCGTCATTCAGGACACCATAGGCGCCGTACTGCCTGAAAGATTCCAGACTTCGGAATTTGTGGGCGAACACGGATTTATTGACGCAATATACCGCCGCAATGAACTACCCGATATGATTGCAAAAATCATAAGACTTCACGGCTATAAAGGAGGACAATAATGTTAAACATGCAGCAAAAACTCGATCTCCTTAAAAATTTAGGCCGTCCGACAATTAACGATTATATTCCGCTGATTTTCAAAGACTTTATCGAATTTCACGGAGACCGTTATTTCAGCGATGATCCTGCGCTGCTTGGCGGGATTTGTCTGTTAAACGACACTCCGGTTACCGTTGTTTCACAGGTGCGCGCGAAAGATATTGCTGAATTACAGCGAATCAATTTTTCCATGCCTCACCCCGAAGGATACCGCAAGGCTCTGCGTCTTGCAAAACAGGCTGAAAAGTTTCATCGTCCTGTTATCTGCTTTATTGACACACCGGGCGCATACTGCGGAGTCGGCGCTGAAGAACGCGGACAGGGTGAGGCAATTGCGCGTAACCTTCACGAATTCATGATGTTAAAAACTCCGGTTATTTCCGTTGTTCTAGGAGAAGGCGGCTCGGGCGGAGCGCTTGCTCTCGGCGTCTGCGACGAGCTTGCCATGCTGGAAAACTCCCTCTATTCGGTTATTTCGCCAAAGGGGTTTGCTTCCATTCTGTGGAAAGACGGCTCAAGGGAAAGGGAAGCCGCCGAGCTTATGAAAATTACAGCAGAAGACTTAAAGCATTTCGGCATCTGCGATAAAATTATAGCGGAGCCGGAAGGCGGCGCCGCGAAGGACATAAATCTTACGGCGAAAAATATAGCTCTTTGGTTAGGTGAAACTGTCAATAAACTTAAAAATGAAGATTTCAATAAACTTCCCGAAAAACGGTATCAAAAATTCAGAAAGGTAGGTGTTTTCTCTGAATAATTCGGCGCTTTTTACAGATTTTTATTCTCTGACAATGGCGAATGGCTACTGGAAAAGGAATCTGAATGAAAGCGCCGTTTTCGAAATGTTTTTCCGGCAGCAGCCGTTTGACGGCGGTTATTCAGTATTCGCAGGACTTGGTACCCTTATTAATGAGCTTGTTAACTTTTCATTCAGCGAGGATGACATTTCCTATATAAAGAATCTTGCTGTTTTTGAAGACGCGTTTATTGATTTCCTAAAAACTTTTAAATTTAAAGGCTCTCTTTGGGCAATGGATGAAGGAACAGTTGTCTTTCCTAACGAACCTCTTTTACGGGTAGAAGGCAGTCTTATTGAATGTCAGATAATCGAAGGGCTGCTATTAAACATAATAAATTTTCAGAGTTTAATAGCGACAAAGGCCTGCCGAATCTGGCTTGCTTCCGGCAAAGGGAATATAATGGAGTTCGGTCTTCGCCGCGCACAAGGGCATGACGGAGCAATTTCCGCTTCAAGAGCCGCCTTTATAGGCGGAGCTTCGGGGACAAGCGACACTCTCGCGGGAAAAATTTTCGGAATACCTGTCATGGGCACTATGGCGCATTCATGGGTGATGTCATTTGACAGTGAAGAAGAAGCGTTTGACTGCTATGCTTCCCTTTACCCTGACAGAACAATTTTCCTTATTGACACATATGATACTTTAAAAAGCGGGATTCACAGCGCAATAAAAATCGGGAAAAAATTAACCGCAAAGGGAAAGAACTTCGGAGTACGCCTTGATTCAGGCGATATTCAGTACCTTTCAACCGAAGTCAGGCAATTGCTCGACCAAGCGGGGCTTGAGAAAGTTTTTATCACAGTTTCAAATGATCTCGACGAGTATATTATCGAAACCCTTGTGAAGGCGGGCGCTCCTGTTAACAGTTGGGGAGTTGGAACAAAGATGGTAACAGGAGCGCAGGTCGCAGCTTTTACAGGCGTTTACAAACTGTCGGCGCGCCTAGACGGCAAAAAAGCAATTCCTGTTATGAAATTTTCAGATAACCCCGACAAGACAACAAATCCGGGCGTCAAACAGGTTTGGAGGATACGAGATCAAAAAGGAGAAGCTGTCGCGGATATTCTTGGTATTGACGGAGCGGATGAAATCAATACAGGCCAGCGTTTTTGTTTCTGGCATCCTTCCGCCGATTACAGGCATTTTTTTCACAAAATCGAAGGAAGCGCCTCTATGCTCCTTAACAAATGGATAGACAACGGCGTCCTTATAAAAGAGCAGCCTTCGTTAGCTGAAATCAAAGCCCATGCGGCGTCTGATCTTGACAGTTTTGATTCTACCTATAAAAGACTTTTAAATCCGCATATTTACAAGGTATCAATAACTGAAAATTTGCGTACTTTAAAACTTGAAATAATCGAGAAATATCTGGGCAGCAGGAATAGCTGACTGTCTCTTACGGCGGAAGGGTCGTAAAACGCCACAGGCGTTTTACGCAGCCGCCTGCAAGAAATATTTATTGCTTTTTTAAGAAAAGTAATTGCCACTCTCTATGTCTAATGATATACTCACATAGGGGCTGTCCAAGAAGTAAAGGGCAGCCCTATTTTTTTAACTTTTAAAAAAGAAAACATGATAAAATTTTCCCATGAGCAAAGGAAAAAGTGACAAGATCACATATAAACCCTACGAGCAACACCA
>Ga0268262_10000870_pt1 | contig 39132 bp, 55 predicted proteins | sample TergutNc150P3_FD_190354 | JGI IMG/M metagenome (GOLD analysis project Ga0268262, IMG submission 190354) | Nasutitermes corniger P3 segment gut microbial community from laboratory colony in Florida, USA - Nc150 P3 (SPAdes) (version 2) | ecosystem: Host-associated > Arthropoda: Insects >...
TGCGCAAGCCTGCGGCTTGCTGGACACGAAGGCGGGGGTTTGTCCAACCCCCATTTCCTCGCCTGTCGCAAAAGGTCATGCCCAGCCCTGCCCACGCCCACCCATTTGCAGTTTTATTCCGCCTGTTTTTGTGATGCAAACATGATAAATAAAGTTTTTGTATTACATGAGGAATGTAAATTTTACTTTTGGTTCTTTAGGACACCTTAGCGCTTCCCTTGTTGCATTTAATAACCATATTTTCTACTCCCTAAGAAAAGGCAGGTAACTTAAATTATAAACCTGAAATTTGTCCTGGAAAATAGGAAGACCGTCTATACCAACAAGCACGCATTCGTTTAAACTATAAACTGAATATGTGGCATTCACTGTTCGCCCTCCATAATTAACAGTACATGTTCCGTTGGGGTAAAAAAATATACGATAATATACCTTATCAATGATGTATTCGCCTGAAAGAACAGTGGGTACCCACATAGCATACAAAGTAATGCTATTTTGAGTGCCTTGAAAAAATAAAAGGTCTGTATAGGTATAACCACCAACAGGTAAGGCCCAATTCATACCTGAAGCATCTGTATTCCAACCACCGAAGAGATGCCCGGTTTTAGAAAGTCCACTTCCGCTTGGGAAAAATATTTTTGATCCGGCAGTTACAGTTTGTGCGTCAGGGGCTATCCCGCTTGTCGCGCCATTGGCATCATAAATAACGGTATAGGTAGGTCCATTATTATCCCACTTGGCATACAGGGTAATATTGGCAGTGGGCGTAAAGGAAGAGCCGGCATTATAATTTGCGCCAGTGCCATAGGCATTGGTATTCCATCCGCCAAAGGTAAAACCAGTTTTCGCAAGTCCGTTTCCGCTAGGTAGCGTAATGCTGGAACCGGCAGTTACAGTTTGTGCGTCAGGGGCTATCCCGCTTGTAGCGTCGTTGTCATCAAAAGTAACGGTATACTTCGTGGTCGTTCCGCTGGGCTTTGTTGGGGACAGTATCCCTTCAGGTGATTTGGTTCCACCGTTATCAAGGGGAATTGGACTGTTAATTGACACTATTATGTTGACGTTGACAATTACAATGAATGTACTCCCGCCTTTGTTTCTAAGGGTATATGAAGTGCTATTGGAACTCGTTACCGTTCCTGTACTTGAACCAAGGGTAGTTCCATTATCCCTTTGTATGCTAAGTGAACGCGCCAGCGAATAGAACCAAAAACGCCAGCGAAAACAGATTCCCAAATTATTGCAAATGGTAGAAATGAATTACAAAAACGAACGCAAAACCGACTTAATCTTCGCCCATCAGTACTGCCAATTCCTGGTACTGATTTTTCGTGATGCGGTCGCCTGCATAAAAGATGTCCAGCTTTTCCATGACGTCTTCCCTGTCAAAGTTCCCCGCCTCGATAATTTTTTTCATCGCCAAATAAGTCATGCCGTTACCCCCAATTCCAAAAGCAGCAATCTGTAATCCAAGTCCACCAAATACAGGTAAACCTGAAGCTCCTCCCGTTCTTTTTCCCTGATGCCGTCCTCTTTTTGCCTTTCCTCTTCGGCGATTTCTTCCGGCGTCTTGCCGACTACGATCTCGTCGCCGATAACCCGCGCCACGCACCCTGCGGCCTCGAATTCCGCAGCCGCTACTATCATGTCGGGCTGCCTTGACAGGCCGTCAAGCTGCGCAGCGGCCCCTAAATCCGTATGGTAAACCACACTATTGTCTACACGCCATAGATAAACGTTTTCCATGAAATTAACCTCAAAAAGTTTTTCTAACATACACAGAAAGCGGGGGAAATCCCTTCCACTGAACTAGCATAACAGGTGGTGGCATCACCGAAAATGCTACATTCAGTGAAGGTGTTTATACGGTCCGCGGTAGGATCACATTCCCAATAACAAGCCCTGCTTCCATTAAACCGCTTAACCCTGTAAAGAGTTGATTTTTGATATAGCGGAACGTGAACGCCGTATCCTTCTCCGTATCCCCCCTCAGACCAATGGGTCGATCCAAAAGTCTCTTTTTCGCTAAGCAAAAATAGCGTATGATCTTGCCAATCCCAGCTTGCAGTATTGCCATTCTTGGTAGAGAGCTGCCTGCGTATTGTGTAAAGATATTCGCCGCCCAAAGCCGCCTTTAGCTTTGTCGCCAAAACCCCGCTTCCGTTTCCGGCTGCGCCGTCAATCCATGCCCTTAGCGCAGTGGTCTTATATCCGTTTGCGTTTGTGTCGGAAGTATTCATCTGGCCCTTCGCGATCACGTTGCGGAAAGTAAAGAGAATATGGTTTTTATCATTCTCTGTATGCCCGCCGTGTTTGTACGTATTGAACCCGGATAAAACTATCCTGTTGTTTTTATATGTATTATTCCACGCTTGCGGGGCCGTACCATTTGTAGGGGCCGCTGCGCCACTTAAATCGATGCCGTCAAGATAGTCGCCTATCTCCAGCCCCCGGAAGTCAGGTATGCCGCTGGCGTCAATTTCGCCGTTGTTGTTGCACCTGCGCCTCAATTCCGCCATAACCTGGGCAATGGCTGCGTTGCGCTCTGCCTGCGTTGCCAGCGCGGAAAAGTCGACGCCAAGCAGCACCTTCATCAGGTCGCGTCCCATGCCCTCTACCATGTCGGCATGCAGATCGCCGCCGCCGGATATTGCGCCGGATATTGGAAGAGCTCGCAAGGCCCTCAGCAACTGATCCTGCTCAATGTTATTGGGCTCCAGCCCCGCTTCCTCAATGACCCGCTGCATGTTGTCAAGCAAAAGGTTCAGCGTCTCCGCCGGTATGAATGACGGCTTGATTAGCGGATCCGTAAAACTCCCGTTGGTAAACTTCCCGTCGGGGCCGAGGCCCGGCCATTTAACCTGCTCCCCAAAAACCTCAATGACCTGTTCGGTGGGATACAATCCGCTGTTAGTCCTCATGTAGCCAATTCTACATGAGAGGAGGGTGCGTGTTTCTTATAATAATGGTGATAATATCCTGCCGTCTCTAAAAACGGCAGTTACGGCATCTCTCCGTAAAAAAAATAAGGCAGCTGGTTTGCAAGCAATATGCCGGTTATTGCCCGCTCGAAGTCCTTAAAAGGCCGTTTCTCTCTTAGCATGTAATTAATTAGCGCGTTTTCAAAACGATAAAAGAATTTTATGCTTTGCGCGAATTCTTCTACGTCAAAACCTGCGGCCAGGGGGAACATCCGGCTCCTTCCGCATTTGGCAAAACCCGCAGCCGATTCCCGCAGCTTTGCATACACGTACAGGCGCAATTGACAGATTGGAAAATAAACAAGCCGATCTATCCCAAAGCGCATCCTTCCAAATTTCTTGGCGGGAAAATCCGGATAAATCAGCGCCCATGACTTTTCCCTGAAGTCTTTCTGCCGCACGGCAAAAAACAAAACCGAGAAAACTACCGGGCTTCCGATATAGGAATTCCCGAAGCGCGAGAATCCAAAGAAGCCCGGCCTGTAAGGGAAATACACGTCCGCGATGGCAAGCCCAAACATGTCGGCGACTTTTTGAAGCTCCGCCCTGTTCAGGCGGATGGCCCACATCGACTTTAATTGCAGGCGGCGCTGAGCCAAGCTAAGTTTTGGGAAAACGGAATCCAGCAGGACGCGCTCCCAGTCGGCAACAAGCTCTTCGGTCGTCTCTGCAAAGCTTTCGTTTTGCAGAGCTTCCATGCGCCGGCGGAACTTGACAAGCTCCGGAAGCTTCGCCCTGCAGAAAAGGGACACGTCGCTTTCGGGGTCGGCGAACTGCCTGTCCCAATACTCGCCCTGGGGAAACAGCTTCCTGACTGCGGCTTCGTATTCGGCGGCCGCCGCTACTCCCATGACACCTCTCCAAGATAGGGATACTGCAGGATGGTAGTGCCGACGATGCCAGCCGTGTCGCCATCGAGCTTGACCGACGCGCCGGTAATCGCGACGCCGTCAATTATCGCGCTCCGGAGAGCCCCCGCCGCAACCCGCACGCCGGGCATTGCCACGAGCTGTAAAAAAGCCTTCATGCGGCCTATAGCCAGTTCCCTGTTTGCCTGCGTGTCTTCCGAAGGCAGTAGCAACGCCACGGGATTCAACTCGACAATTTCCGGCGTCCGGACAGTGAAAATAACGGGCGGGGCCTCTTCGTTGATGTAGTTTGTTACCTGCGCGATATTGTCTACCGGAAATACCCCGTTCAGTTGGTTGCCGCCGATGACCTGTATCATCAATGCGCCAAACACCCCGAAGTTTTTGTATTCCCACGCGTTGGACACTTCCGGGCTCGCGTCCCGCGCCCACGCGGCGAAGTGGCCGGCTTTCCCGTAGCGCACGGGGTTGCGGAGCCACAGCAAAACGCGGGCGAGGTATTCCTCGTCGCTTTCCGCGTCCGCGCCGCCGACGATGCCATCCCCTATTACTACCGCTTTTGAATCGATCCCGGCGGGGATTGAAGACACGATGGAAAGCTCCTCGCCCGGGGCAAGGTTGGTATTGAGGCCCGTTCCCTGGGACTTGAGCGTTATCGCGGCTGTGCCGTCCGCGCCTATCCTGTACGCTTTTTCGGTATAGTACCGCTCTCCTGACGGGGCCGCGAAGACAAGCCCTGCCGGGACGGGCTTGTTCGGCAGCCCGTTCAGCAGCGCCTCGCCTCCGGAGGCGATTGCGTATAACGGCGTTACCCTGCTCGACCAGTGCTGGCGCAGGTAGTCGCCCTCGGCGGTGTCGGGAAACAGCTGCCGCGCAAGGAAATCCAAGTCGCCCAGGTTCTGGTGAAGTATCCCCGCGTCGACCGCAGCGAAGACCTTTAAAAGGCTGTGGCGGGGGGTCCTGTCCAGGGGCTTGAAGAGGCTGGCATAGTTTGCGTAGACGCGGTCGAGCAGGACCGCCACCGAATCCCGCTTAAAGGGCACGCCATGCCTCCGTTATGGGGGGAAGGCTGTTTCCGTCCGGACGGAAAATTATTACGCTGTAGCGGATTTCGTTTTTACCGGTGCGCTCCGCAGTGCAGTCGATTTTTTTTGCGATGGAGCCCTGGACAACCCATTGCAGGCTCTCGAGCACCATCCTTCTAAGGGTTCCGGCGGTCTGGCCGTCCACCTTGCCGTTTTTACGCAGCAGCCACAGTTCGCTGCCGAAATTTGGATCGGCCCACCACGTGCCCTTGTCGGTCCCGATGCTCATGAGGGCCAATTCGCGGATGTCATTCCATTGCTCGATGCGTACCGTATCCAAAACGTTACCCCGCAAAAACGTCGGGCGAGCCCGACGCCACCAAAGACCCGCAGTCGACCGGATCGCCGACCCTGCCAAGCGGCAGCCCGTTTACGAAAACGCTTGGGCTCCCGCCTGCAAGCGATCCCGCGTGCGTCCCGTGGGGCGTCCTGGGATCGGTGCAGGTGTGCGGCTTCCAGCCGTCGCCCTGGCGGTGCGCGGGGATTCCGTTTACAAAAACGTCCCCGCTTCCCCCGACGCTTGTCCTTGGGGGAAAGCAGGCGTGCCCCGTGCACGCGTCGCCTTGTCTCGTAACCGCCGGCATAAAACGCTCCTTAGTTTAGGTCTATCCTTCCTGCGGAAACCTTGAACGTTCCCGCCTTGATTGCGTAATCGCCCTCGACCACGCAGCGGCAGTCGCCGCCAACTGTGACGGTGCTGTCTCCGTCGCAGTTTATCGTGGAGTCGCCTTTGACGTCGCACTCGCAGTTACCTTCGCAAATTACCTTGATGTCGCCTTTTTGCCGGGTGTAAATTTCCAGGCCGCCTTTTTCGCGCAGGACAACGTAGCTGCCCTCCCCGGTGTATATCGCCGCGTCGCCGTCTTCCAGCGCCGGGCGGAATGCCGGCGCGTCCTTCAGCACGGGCAGTATTTCAAAATTGTCGAAGTTGCCGCCCTGGCAGAAAACGAGGGCCTTGCCGGATTTGGCCTTCGCGTAGAAGCCGTAGGGGAACGCTTCGTTCTTTTCCAAAACCTTTCCGTTGTGCGTCTTGACCTGGATCCGGTCGTCGCCGCCGTAGCGCTTCTGAAAGTCGGACAAACAAAACAGGCTTCGTATTTTTGCGACGATGCTTTTGATACCGTCTGTCATAAATAAGCTTCTCTCCTCACGACCGTTACCCTGCTTTCGAAAACGTCGGGGTATGCCTCGTGCTCCACTTCGGCTACCAGCAGTCTAGCGTCAACTCCCATCGACGGTGATATAACGGGGATTAGTAAATTCGGCGTCCAGAAAATCTCCTTGCCTGCCGTGACGGATCCCAGCCGCCGGATTTGCCCGTCGGTCAGCCCCCAGCCCGGTACCGTGGCGGTCGCCCGGCTTTCTTTCCTTCTGCGCATCTCGGTTTCCGCCCGGCGCTGGAGCTTTGCCTCCGGAAAGTCCGGATCCGTTATGTCCATGGTCAGAATCCGGCCGTTAGGGCAGCTGTCGTCGATTGCCCGGGCCTCTTCCCCGCATCCCCTCACGACATACTCGTGGAACTGCTCCGCCCCGTTTTCGGTAAAGTCGATTGACTTGATGTTTGCGCCTTCCACCAATTTAAAGCCCTCGTCGCGCACGGCGGCGGAGACTTCCCAAAAATACAGGTCCCCCGCCTCGTTGCTGGTAAGGATGTACCCTTCGTTGTCGGCCTCGTTTACCAGCTTTACCCAGGGGCTTTCGTTCTCTATGCGGAATGCGTAGATTGTCTGCATTTTGCCTGCGATGGACGGCGGGAGCGCGTGGCACTGTATGCCGAACCTTTTCCCGATGGCCTTGGCCAGGTCCAGTACCGTCATGTCGTCGAAGTCTTCCGACCAGGTCGAGTCGACGATGTCCCGCGCCGGGGAACGGCCCGTGACGGCAATGCAGTGTTTCCGGCTGTCCGCGCTGCCGGTTACCTCGTCGACCAGCACCGTGGTGACGCGGCGGCCTCCTGCCGCCTGCGAGTCCTTTATTAAAGGGTTCGCGTACCGCACCTCGATTTTATTGTGCCTGCGTACCTTTCCCCTTTCGCTCGACGCGATTTCCATTTCAAGGGTGTGGCAGATGTCGTCGAGCGATTTCTTTATGACGATGTGCCGCCATGCCAGCTCGGTGCCGGTGGCGGCGTTCTTTACGACGATCCTAGACATACAGCACGCTGCCCTTTACGGCGAAGGAATCCGCTATGCGGTTCAGTTCCCGGAGCCTGTCCTCGTCGCAGCCGAGGCATTGGGCCAGGTACAGCAGGGGCAGCGGCACGTTAAAGTGCCGCTTTTTTTCCGCGCTCAGCTCCTTTGCGGACAGGATGCGGGAAACGTGGATCCGGACCGTTTCGAGCGCGGCGTATACCGCAGGATCGTTTTTGTCGATGCTTGCCTCGAGCCTTGCGAACAGCTTCCAGTAGCCCTCAGTTTTTTGGAACGGGGCGTCAAGCCGGGGCAGGATGGCTCCCGCCGCCGTGAACGCGCCGATGCGGTAAAGGTTTTCGACCGCCCTTTGGGCCGCTTCCTGCCGTACCGTCAGCGGGGTGCTGCTTAGGGCAAACGAGCTGGCGGAAAGGAACTGGAGCAGCACGTTTTTTTCGTTGCTTGCGGCGGGCGGCGGGTATGGCGACTTTGGGGCCGCATTGCCTGCGGCTTTTTCGGGAAGGTATGAGGCCACGCCGTTTGCGGTTTCCGCCAGGCCTGCGGCGATGGAGGCCGCGGCGTTGAACAGCGACCGCGCCAGCTGCCTTGGTGCGCCGATTATGTCCGCTGCCAAACTTGTTATGCCGTTGATTTCGGAAGAGACGGCGTTCAGCATTGTCTGCGCCGCCTGGACGCGCCCGAGCGCGCTTAATAATGCCGTTTTTATTTGGCCGACCCCCTGCGAAAGCGTGCTTGCCGTGCCGGCCTCGGCATTGGCCGCAATCGCTTTTTCAAAGCTGTCGACGGCGGCGGCCTGCAAATCCTCAATGGCCGTTTCCAGCGCGGTGCCCAGGCCGGACTGGCTTGCGGCCGCCGTGCCTGGTTGGCTTCCGGCCGTGCCGGAAACTGTGGCCGCCCTTTCGGCGGCCGACGCCCCCGCCCTCTTGAATGCAAGCGTTACGGCGCACTGGCCCTTTTCGTCGGCGGTTTCGGAAATCTCGTAGTCCGCGAGCACGACGGGGAAGCGGCCCCAGAACGGAAAGTCGATGTACCCCGGAGCGCTGTCATCGGTCGTTATGCGCAAGGCTTCTACCAGCGCGTTCCTGGTCTGGATGTATTCCGCGCCGCGTATGAAGCCTTCGATGCGGAGCTGCTGGGGCTTTTCGTTCAGGGCTTCGTTCGACCACAGGCCCCCAAAAGGGTACTCGGCGGTGTCCACGGACTGGCCGCCTGAAAACTTGAAGCCCTTCAGGACGAACCGGATTGCCTCCCCGCCCGGCGCCTGGTAGCTGGTCAGCCGGGGGCCGTCATCGGGGCTTGCCCTCTCCGATTCTTTCCAGCTGCCCGAATAGGGCGGCGGCAGGGCGGCGTCGAAGGGGCCGCTCATAGGGCCAGCGTCCTTGCAAGCCTTGCGTTGCCGGTGGGGTGGATGTTGAGGGGCGCGCTGTTGTTCTTGACGTTGACCCGGGCCGTGGCGCGCTCCTCGCTTATGTTCACGTTCACTTCGAGGGTCGCGTTGCCTTCCAGCTCCGCTTTCGCGGGCGGCGCGATGATGGTTCCGGTTTTGGCCATCTGCGGCGGCAGGGCGGATTCCGGTATCCTTATCTGGTCGGGCTGTTGCATTGAAGGCATTTCAAAGCCGCCCCAGTACGATACCGCGCTTTGTTTCTTCTGTGGTTGCCCTGCGCCGTCGGGCGTTCTTGCCTGGCTGCCTTGTGACCGCCATGCTTGCATCGCGGTATCAAAGGCGTTCTGTTCGGGCGTTCTTGCCTGGGCGGCCTGCTCCCTTGGCGGCATTTCAAAGCCGCCGCCCCAGTAGGATCCCGCCTTTTGCTTTTTCTGCGGCTGCCCTGAGCCGTCGTCGGCCAGGGATTCGCCGATTCCCTCGCCAATTGCGCGCCCGGCTTTGCCGCCAAAGTAGAAACCAGCGGCGCCGATACCAGCCCCAACCAAAAGGCCTACCAAATTGCCGAGCCCTGGGACTGCGGTGCCTATAGCTGTTCCGGCTACAGCGCCTCCTGCCAGCGCTGCCAGCAGTGTACCCGCAACAGCTCCGCCAGTTGCCCCGGCAATGCTGCCTGTCGCGTCGCCTATTGCCCCGCCTTTGGCTTTGCCGCGCTCCTTGTCCGTCAAATCCTCATTCTGTTTTATTTCCGCAAGCTCGTTCATCATTTGGGGAATCTTAACGGACGCGACAGCTACACCAGCGGCAATACCTAAACCGGCTACTTGCGCTGGTTTGATATTTGTTTGTGCCGTTGTTAGAGGATTGCCTTGGTTCAAGACTTGCTGTTGAACTTGTCCGGCAGAGCCTATGCCCGGAATCCCGGATCCGCTGCCCCAGTTGGTTACATAAACAGGCATTGCGGACGCCATGCTTAAAGATTCGGTGATGTTTACTTTCCCGCCTTTTAACTGCGACAAGCCGCCAACGAGGCGGGTTATTCCGGCAATGCCTTTGACCGCGGCTATCGCTCCGATCCCAATCGCGATTCCCTCAAATGTTTTTTTAACCCGTTCCGGATCTTCGGAGAATTTGTTTAACAGCTCTGTCAAAGCGGCAAGCGGCTTGGTTAGGCCGCTGTCGGCAAGCTTGTAAAATGCCGTTTGCAAATTCTTTATATTGGATTCCAGCGTTTTTGCCATCGCGGCGGACTGATCCTGCAGCAAGCCGGCGGTGTCGCCGAGATTGGTCAGGCTTTCGTACATCCGCTCGCCATGCGCCATATAGGAGCGCATCGCCTGCATGGTAGACGCGCTGAATATGCTGTTGAAACGATCAGTGCTTCCCAGCTCGTCCGCTTTCGCAACGATGTCGAACATGATGTCGTTAAAGTCCCTGAAGTTTCCTCCAGAATCGCGGACACGGACACCTAGCCGGCTAAGTTTTTTCTGTTTTTCAGGATCCGCTAATTCTCCCATAGCAGCATTAAAGGCAGAGACCGCTTTTTCCGGGCTTTTCATTCCGGCGTTCAAAATCTGCAACGCGGCGTTGGCTTTTTTAATGTTTTCCGGCGCGGTTCCAATATTTTGATAGACAGAAAAAATTTGCGGGGCCGCCTTCGCAAAGTTTCCCAGGGAAAACGCGCCTTCATTGGCCTGGGCGACCATGTCATCCATGAGGGAGGAAATTTGATCGGACGTATATCCAAATTTTTGAAATTCCGTAAAAATAGCGCCTATAGAGTCTCCGGACTCGCCCGTTGCCTGGATTGCGAGGGCGACGTTTCTGATGTTGTCCTCGGCGTATTTCAGATCGTTTGTTCCGCTAATTATTGTTTCAATTCCATCTAAAAGGTTGGTGGGATCAATTTTGACATCGGGGGCCTGGGCGGCATCGAATACCGCGTTTTTTAGTTTCGAGACTTGCTCCGCCGACGCGTTCACGGACAGGCCGAGACGCGTCATGCGGTGATCCAGTTCTATAATGCCTTTAGCCGCTGCCCCGACAGAAAGGGTCAGGCCGAAAGCCGCAAGCTTTGCGGCCGTGCCGGATATAGCTTGGTCAATTTTTTCTATTGCGCCGAGCGTTTTTTGGGCAAAGCCCGAAGCCGCCCCGGCGGCCTTGCTCATGCCTGAGGAGAACAGGTCTCTGAGGCTTATCTCGACACCGGCTTTTATTTCCTTGGCCACTACTTCACCCCATGCACGGCTTTGTATACATCAACAGCTTTCTGGTGCCAAAATGACAGCTGTTCCCAATTCATATCCATAAGCGTCGCAAAACCCATGCCCGGAAGCAGCGCAAGAATTTCCGCAACCATTTCGGCAACGCGGTTGCGGATTTCTTCTATGGTAAGGAAGTCTCCTCTGTTTTGCTCTGCGGAGTTTTTTCCGGCTCCGCCTCGGTAGGGTTTTCCACATAAGGCTTTGTGGTAAAATACGACTCCCATACGCGGGCAAGGTGAAACCGAAGTTTGGATAAATCGTCTATGTCGATTTGATCAATAACCGATTCCGGCAGTCCTGAAAGCGAAGCCAGGAGCGCGGCGTCGGCGGCGGCGCTGTCGACAGAATTGGAACCGACCGCTATGAAATCTTTTGTTTTTGGGCGCTGGATTGTCACTTCCGTAACTTCCAGCTCGCCGACCTTGAAGGGATTTTTCAGCACATGCTTTATTGCCATCCCGTCCCCCTACGCCAGCCTCGGGCTGGTTGCCGCGTTGTACTCGATGTCCATCTCGGCATCGCCCAGCTCGCCGGGCTCCGTCACCCATGCGTTGGGCATCATGTACTGCTTGCCGCCGGTCGTGAAGATCGTGAGGGTGTCCTCCCCCATGCCGCTCAGCTCTTCCACGCCGAGCTTGCCCGTCGCGTTGAGCTTCAGCTTCAGCGACGCGAAAGTCTGGCTTTCGGTGTAGCCGGTGTTCTCCGGCACCTCGCCGGCCTTGGTCTCGCGCTTCGTCCCGGCGGGCTTGAACGTCGCCCCTTTCTCCTGGATCGGCAATTCTCCGAGGCCCGCCGATATGACCCTTTTTACCCTTTCGAGTACCATAGCATCCCCCCGTTATTTGAACTGCAGCAGACCCGCGCCGATATAGAACTGGCCTATAAGGTTCGGCTGGTGCGAATACTCTAGCCTGGTCTTGCTGTCCTTCTTGATTTCTACCAGGATGGATTTTTTGTAGCCCTCAAAGTCCTGGCACCACTGCTTGGCCTTGATGAACGCCTCGCTGTAGAGCTCGCAAAGGTACGAGCGCCACACGCCGCAGGTCATTACCTTCGCGCCCGATCCGAAGTTTTCCTCCGTGCTTGCCAGCTTCCAGGTCTTGAACCTCTTTTTCGCCTCGGCGTTGATGTAGGTCCGGACCGCGTCCACGGTCTCGGGAACCTGGACGTCGAGGTAGCTGGTGTCCCTCCCGCCGTCGGTGTTTTCGGTGTAGCTGGTGACCAGCCGCTCGATGAGCACGTTCCCTGTCGTGTCTAGGCGGTAGGTGGCGATGCCCGCTTCGAGTAGCTTTTGCCTTTCCCAAAAAGAGAAGTCCTGGCCGCCGATAAGGCCCGTTACTTTCGTGTCGTAGGTATTTGCGGCGGGATCGTCGGCAAGGATTCTGCAGGCGGACGCGCACCACGCGGCGGCCCACGCGCAGGGCAGGTCGGGGTTGTTGCTCCGAGGCAGAAGGACTATGTGCGGAGAGTTTGCGTCCTTCGCCTTGCAGAGCATCGATCCCGCCTCGGTCTTGCTCCCGAGCGGCCCCGCCAGCGCGACGTACATCCTCCCGCCGATTTGCCTCGTCGCTCCGTACCGCGATTCCAGCTCGTCGGAGCAGTCCTTGATGTTTTTGGCGTCGCTGAAGTCGCTTGCGAAAAAGTTGTAGCGCGTCTCGCCCAGGCCTGCAAGGAAAGGCTTGATGTTGGTGACGCCGGTCCCGGCCGTGGCCGCCCCTTCCTCGACCGTCACGCCCGGCGCTGTAGCCTCTATGTTGACGCTGTTGCTGTTTCCCACGGTACCCTTCACGTTGCACATAACGACAATGGACTCGGGGTGTTCAGTGTCAACCTCGGCGATGACCGGCAGGGTAAGCTCCGAGTTGATGCGGGCGGCGATTGCGGCGGCGACAGCCTGCGCATCCGCGCCGGCGGCAACAGCCGCCTCAAAAAACTGGCCGTTTATTGCGATGCCGACCGCGCCCGGCTCGGCGTTGCTTGCGCTGACGGTGAACCGCTTTTTCCAGGCGGTGCCCGCTTCCGGCTCTGGAATGGGAAGCACATAAAGCTCCTCCACTTTGTTGAGCGCCAGGAAGGTTTCCGCCATGATGGCGGCGGGGCTGCCGTAGCCGAAAAGCTGGTGCGCCTTGAACCCTTCGAGCACGTTGATCGGCTTCCCGCTTTCGGCTTCCGAGGACGGAAGCTTGTAGCCTACCATCAGCGCCTTTTTGATGTCGCCCTGCGCCCCCGCGAGGGAGTTGTCGATTTCCTGGTACTGCCCGGGAACCAAAAGGTTAGCCGGAATTTGCCTCATCGGTATCGGCATGTCTTACCTCCAAATTTACTGTGTCTTTAGCGACTGCATCCCCGATAAGGTGCGTCGCGTCGTAGCCTTCAAAACAGTCGAGGTCGTCGAGCCTGACCCCGCCCTCGCCGTCGTCGAACACGGTGTCCCGGATTTTCCAGTCCCACCTGACGCCCCAAAGGGTTACGTTGATCTGGTCAAGCGTTCCAGAGTACAGGCACTCGGCATCAATGCCATCGGCTCCGCCTATGCTCCATTCCGCGTCGATTCCCCTTAAAGCGGGGACCAGCGCCGAAACGATTTTAAGCGCCCCGTCGTACAGCCGATCTTTGCTGTCGGCCCGGTACAATACCCAGCTTACAAAGCTGATAGTGTTGTCTTTTTCCGAGAAGCGAATAAAGGAAGTAAGGATCGCCGGCGTCTGGTTCGCGAGCCGCTTAATCTCGGCTTCGTTGAACAGGCCCGGATGCGCCGCCACGTGCAGTTTTTTGTTTTTCGCGAACGCGGCTTTTATCTGCCTGATAGCCTCGTCGCGGATGCCTACAAAATCAATAATCATGCGATTTTGCCCCTCAAAAATTTATCGATGGCGTCTTCCAGCTCGTCGATGTTGTCGGTGCCCAGCCCAAGAAACTCGCGTCTGCGTTTTTTGTCCTTCGCGCTCTGGTGGAAGTCCGCGTATTCCATCGGCGAGCCGACGAGGACGCTGTCCCTGCCGGTAAGCTGGGGTATTGTAGAAATTTTTAGAAGCCCGTCCCGATCCAGTATGCCGCCGCCTGAAACAAGGCCTTTGCGTTTTTTGTACGCCTCGGTCAGCTCGTGCCAGGGATCGCCTGAAGGGTCCTTCTGGAGGGCAAAGCGTTCCTCGGTTTGCCCCACCATTATGTTGCCCAGGCTGGTCAACAATATCTCTTTGTCGCCGCCCGACAGTGCAAAATCGCTGAGCTTCTTTTGGAGCCTTTCTATTTCCCTAAGGTTTATTTCTACTGCCGCGCCCATCAAAACACCCCGCCTTTTTTGAAGAACCTGCCGTCCTCGATTCCGTCCTTTCCGGCGGCAATTACTTCCGATCCCTGCAGGCCAGGCCCCTCTAGGCCGCCCTGATGCTCGCGGTTTATTTTTTCGAGGAGGGCAAGGCTCTCCTTGTATTTGTTCCGCTGGTTCTCGCTGTTGGTAACGACGTCGGTCAGGCGGTCGAGGGCGATGTCGGAGCAGATCGCCTCTAGCGCGTCGGCAAACTGCGGGTTTACGGGGCGCTTTATTTCGCCCTCCCCGCCAAGGAGCCAGGGAAGGTGCGCGACGATGACCCCGGTGGATTGCCGCAGGGCGGCCTCTATCCGTTCAGCGTCCGGCTCGTTGTTTTCCCCTTGCGGAAGAATAACGGTTGGGGACTGCATGGATAGAAACCGCTCTGCGGAAATCAGGGGCGTCATTCCTTAATCACCTCGACCCAGGGATCGCGCATGAGTTTTTCCAACTGCGATCCGGTTACCTGGTAAGTTTCCGGCTTCTGCGTCAGCGCAAGCCCGGCGCACCGGTAGCGCGGATACTCGGTCTTGTGCCTCAGCGTTGCGGGCTGCTTTTTTTCGTTGGCGGAATCGGCCCCGCCCCCGGCGGCCCCAGGGCCTTCCTTTGGGCACAAGGCCGATCCTGCGCCGGGGGCGGGGTTTTCATCCTTCTTATTGTTACTAAAATTTTTTTCGTTGCTGGGCGTTGGTTTGTCCGGTTTTTCTTTTTCCATGGCTTCCTCTCCTTAAATGTGCGGGACTACCAGGAGTTCCGCAGTGTGGTAGTTGGGGTTGGACTCGCCGCCGTTGATGATCTCCCTCGACAGGATTGCGCGGGCCGCCGCCTCGTTGGCCGGGCCGACGACCAGGTGGGTCGGCACGATGCCCAGGGGATCGCCGCCGTCCCGCTTCAGGGACTGCATGGCAAGCCGGGCCGCCTCGTAGCTGGCCGCCGTGAGGGGGGCCTTCGAGCCGACCGCCTGCTGCCAGAGGCCGTAGCCGAAGCTTCCCCGGTAGCGGATGCCGTACAGGTACTTGTCCTGCATGAAGACCGTGTCGTTTTTGGTGTCGGTGATTTCGTCGAATTCCGGCTGGCTGCGCTGCTGGGCGACGAACGGCTTGAGGCTTCCGGAAAGCGAAAGCAGCGCCCAGGGGGAGCCGTTTCCTGTGCCGACGATGTTGGAGACTTCCACCGCGGTACCGGTGCCGTCCGTGTTCGGGTAGACCGGGTGCGCCGTGTCGAAGAAGTTCTGCCCGTCGTAGCAGAGGTTGGCAAAGCCGCCGGTGATGAGGGCCGCAACGCTGCGGTTCATGAACCGCTCGAACTCGTCGGCCATTTCCCGCGCCAATACCCGGTACTGGCCGAGGTTGTCGTCTTCGATGTCCGTGCGGTCGACCCCAAGGGTGGATTCGTACTTTTTGTTGACGATCTGGTAGGCGAATTCGGCCATGTCCTTGATGACGCGGCTGCCGATCCATTCCCGCAGCTGGGGGAAGGCCCCAAGCCAGCCGTAGGTGTTGCTCTTGGTGCTGGACGTGATAGTCGTTGCCAAAAGCTTCCAGACGGGCTTCGCGTCGATGTCCGCCATCCTTGCGCTGAACTCGCCGCGGAGCGCGGTGCGCAGTGCGTTTAAAACGCCGCTGGTTACGATCATTTTTTGCCCTCCTTGAGTTTCTTATACTCTTCTTCGGTGCAGCCTATAGCCTTAGCTATGCCGGATTCATCGGCGTTCAGCGCCGTCCCGCTGGCCGGAGGGGCGCCATCAGGAACCTGCGCCTCCGTGCTGATAATCGCCGGAGAAACAGCGGCGATTTTCCTGAAGGACTCGAGCCCCGCCTGTGTGGAGCAAAGGGACAGGTACTCCGCCCGGCTTGCCGGGGCAATCTTCCTGTTTTTGATCGCCTCGTCCACCGCCGCTTCCGCGTCCTTTTTAAGCCGGGCCGCGTTCAGGTCGGCAAGCTGTTTTTCAGCCGTAAGCGCCCTGGCTTCCATCGCGTTCAGGTCGGCCCTGGGCGCGTAGGCCGTCAGGTCGACCCTCGACGCGTCCGTCTGCGCCGAGGCGGCGGTTTTTGCCGCGTTCAATGCTTTCGCCGCGGCAAGCGCATCGGCTTCGGTCGCGGTTTCGGGCAGGCCCAAGGCCGCGCATAATGCTTTGAGATACATGATTGTCTCCTTAATAATATTTTCCCCCGGCCCCTCCTCCGATCGTTGCTCGGAATTGAGAGCCGGTAATTGCAAATTTGGCGAATTGGTAAGGGCGGCGCGGAGGATGCAGTTGATTTCCCCTTTTTCGTCGTGCATGAAGACCGGGGAAATGAACCGGTATTCTTTTTTGGCGAGCGCCTCGCGCCCGCGCTCCGTCCACTCGACATCTGCGCATATTGCGCCCGACTCGTCGGCGCGGAGGTTTCTCATCCAGCCGAAGGCCGGCGCGGGGCCGCCCTTGGGCGCGGCCAGATCCGTGGCGTGGTTTTCGTCGATGGGCAGCAAGGAAAGGCGGGCGGCGGAGTTAAGCGCGACCTGCTTGGGGTTCGGGTTTTTCCATTCGCGCCCGTCGCGGCCTTTGATTTTTTTGTCCGGCGGGACTAAGGTAATTCTGCTGGGAATTTCACCTTCAAAATTGAGGGATAAAAAAAGGCTGCCCGTTTCCATATGGACAGCCTACCGGGGCGAAGGGCGTTTTTTATATTAATTATGGTTATAATTTTTCGGCCATCTCCAGGAACGGCAGGTACGGCGTGGAGGGCCTAAGCTTTTCAGCCTGGCCTTCTTTCCAGAGCTTATAGCCGTGGGCGACGCTGATGCGGTACTCCCTGGCCAAATCGGGCATGGTAGTCCCGTCTTTTCCAAGCCGCTCGTAAATTTCAAGGGCGATGGTCTTGCTGAAAGCCTTGTTCTCCTGCGGGATATACACCAGCATGCGCCCGTAAAGAAGCATAATCTTTTCAAGGATTTTTTCCGCGTGCCCGTCGCCTACCGCGTCCGCGATGACGCCGCGCAGGCTTTCCGCCGAGGCGCCGTCTGCCTTTACCCCGGGAATGTAGACCATCTGGCCGCCGAAGTACCTGCAGATGGCCCGCACCGCTTTTTGCGCGGTTTCCGACGGCACTTTGTCGGAGGCGCAGGAAACGATGAGGTCTTCCACAAGCCAGCGGGGCTTAGCCATCCAGCGCCTCCGACGTGTCCGGATCGAAGCCGGCTTTCGCCATCATGTCGCGCAGCGCCAGGATTACTTTCTGCGCCGTATGGACGGTAAGGAAGCGGAGCGACTTGACCCCGGCGATGCGGTCTGCGAAGGCCAGGAGCGCCGCGTCGCTTTTGTTCCGGGCGCATTTTTGCCACATGCCTTTTATGTACTCAAGCTGTTCGGGGCTCGCCGTTCCCTGCTCTTCGGGCCTTACCCGCTCCGGAGGCTTGCCGAAGCCGCTGCGGCGCATGGCGCGGAGCACCGCCTCAAGCTGGCGCTCGGTCATGTCGGCGCAGGATTTCTTTTTGGCGACGCCCTCGAGGAAGGCCCTGTAGGCGTCGTCGCCGAGGGCCATTTTTGCCTTGCCGACGTGGACAAGCCGGACGAGCTTGTTTCGCCTGCTTTGCGGCTTTTTGTCGCTTCCCTGATCCATTAAAAACACCCCCAATTATGCGTAGGGTTGTACAACCCTACCGGGCTTCTCCGAAATTCGGGGATATTTGTCCATGTAGGCTTTGGCCGCGAATTTCAGGAAGCTTTTGACGTCGAGGCATTTTGCCTTTGCGTATTTCTCAAACTCCTGGTACTCGTCCCCGCTGTCAAAAACAACCACTGCTCGGGGCCGAGCGGCGGCTTTTCCCTCTCTGTTTCCCATAGTTCCCCTCCCGTCATGCCTCAATGGGTCATTTGGAAAATTATTATGGCCATTAGGATTCCCAAAACCCCAGCAAGCCATCCAAGCAAAAATCTTTTCACTCCGCTTCCCCTCCCTTACAAACTGTTCACCGCGTCGGCGTCCACGATTTTGGCTTTCATGGAAGCCGCAAGGTTCATCGCCTTCCGCGCCCAGTTGTTGATGAGCAGGGGATAGGCGACCGAGTAGACCACGCCGTTGCGGGTCTGCCGCTGGAGCCTGCGGGCAAGGGCCTCGCAGGCCTCGTCGGTGAAGACCTCCTTCCGCTCTTTCTTGAGCCGCGAGAATTTCAGGTCCAGGTACCCGGCGACTTCCTTTTTGTCCGCCAGGGGCTCCAGCTCGAGAATTTCCATCCGGCGGATTATCTCCCTGGCCTCCCAGTTTTTGGACTCGTCCAGCTTGGCCTTCATCTCGACCTGCCCGATCAGGACGACGGCAAGGAGCTTCTTGAAGCCGTCCTCCAGCTCCCAGAAGCGCTTGAGGTACTTGAGGGTCTGGATCGAGAGGTCGTGGGCTTCCTCTATCATGAGGATGTGGGCGAAGCCGGAACGGCTCGAGTTGGTGAGGATGTGCTCCACCTGCCTGGCCTTGGCCTCCAGGGTGCGGCGGGGCTTTTCGGTGGAGCAGTCGGCGATGATTGCGTCGCAGATGAGGGCCGCGGTGAGCCGCCCCTTGTCGATGATGCGCGGGCTTATGATCCTGACCTTCTGGCCTTCCGCCTGCCAGCGGTCGACGGCCAGGCGGCGGATCGTGCTCTTGCCGGAGCCGGATTCGCCGACCAGGGCCAGCATCCCGCCCGCCTTGGCGGTCTGGTACAGGTACTCCACCGCGAAGCGGGACGCGTCGTTGAGGTAGACATCGTCGGCGGTGGCGACATCGTCCGTAAAAGGGTCTTTGAAAATCCCGAAGGTTTTCCGGGTGTTTAGGTTAAGCATTTTTTTCTCCTACATGGATTGGGCGGCGCTGTCCGCGCCGGCCTCGTCGTGGGCTATGTCGTCGACCAGGGACGAGGGAACGCCCTCGGGGAATTCCCTTTTCATCCGGTCGATGAGGGTTTCGTCTATCCAGCCGTTCCGGGCCTTGACCTGTTTGGCGGCCTCGAAATGGCTGATGAGGGTGTCGTGGATTTGGACGCTGTCGGGTGCGGACACGCTGACCTGCTCCCCGGTGCGGGGTTTGATAAACGGGCTTGAAGCGTTGATGTAGCTGTGGGCTTTGAGGCCCTCCCCGTTGGTTATCGACGCGAACGGGATTGGCCCGTCGGTCTGCCCGGCAAGCTCTTTGAGGTTTTTCTCCCGCAGGGTATCCGGCAGGCGCTTGTATTCCTTGCCGAATACCGGGGCGTTCACGTCAAAACCGGCTTCGTCGAAGGCGATGGGCGCCACTTCGCGGCTGACAGTTTCCCCCTTGTATTTGTAGCTCACCTTTACAAGGGGTTCGGGGTCGACCAGGATGGGCTGCACGTTTACGTATTCGCCGATCATGATTCCGGGAAAATCGCCGAGGCTGTACCGGAGGGAGCGCTTTTCGTTCGGGTGGAAAATGGAGATTGAAAGGTCGCCGGCCACCTTCCGGCTTTCGGCCTTCGTCGAATAGATCTGCCGGCAGGTTTCAGGGTCGGGAAGCTCCTTCAGCTGTTCGGGCCGTATTTTCTGCCACAGCATGAGGCGGCTTGAAACGGCGCCGTTGCGGTTGAGCCGCGTATCCTGGTGGGGAATCATGTTGGCGTTGTAGGCGGCGCACCAGCGTTCGGCCGCGGCGTTGAGCTCGCCGAGGCTGCGTACCGGCTCGAAGCGCAGGCGGCTTTCGAATTGCTTTTCGACGAGGTTCTGCGCGTTCTCCACCTGCCCCTTGCCGCGGGGGTTCCCCGGCAGGTGCGTAAGGGTTTCCACCCGCAGGGCGGCGACGGCGTTGGTAACCGCGCGGGCGGTGTTCCCGCTGCCGGAGTCCCAGACAAGAATTTTGCAAATCCCGTGGAAGGCATAGAGGGGATCCCGCTTCATGCCCCATGCGTAGAGCAGGAAGTCGTACATGTTGAGGGCCGTTTCCCCGGCCTCTTCGTAATACCTGACGCATATTGAGCCGGAGTAGTGATCCGTCAGCACGTAGCGCAGGCATTTGAGCTTTCCGCCTTCGTAAAAGTTTTTGTTCTTGTAGTGCTCGTCGTCGCCGATGATCTTCTGCCTGCCCCCGGGGCTGAAATACAGAAGGCAGTTTGAGGGATCCGTCAGGTGGACCTGGTTCGGGTGCTCGCTCCGCATCCTTTGGTATGGCGTGGGGACTTTCAGGTCCTTTGCCGAAAGGCGCTCGTCCCGCAGCAGTTCCCGCAGGCGGCTGTCGCCTACCTTCACGTCGATGCCGCCGGATTGCAGGATTGACCGGGCTACCGTTACCGGCATGGTTACCTTGCCGGTCTTTCGCTTGCTTATTTTTTGCATGTTCGCGACCATCTTTAGCTTCTCCCTGTCCATGCCGGTGGTCCCGGCGTCCTTCCTGCGCTTCCGGCCCGATTCCCACCCCGCTTCTTTCAGGATTTTGTACGCTTTTGAGTCGGAGACGGCCAGCATTCGGCACATCTCCGCGACCACCGCCCTGCGCTCGCCGTTGGTTTTTGCGCCCCTCATCCGCTCTGCCCAGGCTTCGTGCATCCGCTTCTCCTAGTCGATAATGCTGAAGGCGCTGTCGGCAGCCTTTTCGCTTTCTTCGATTCTGTCGATGTGTATGTCGTTGATGGCGCCCTGGAGTTCCCCGAAGGCTTCCGTGATCATCGCGATGCCCTCGGTGTGTTTCAAGACAAAGTCGTTAAGCTGGGCATAGCCGACCGCTTCGATGCGCTGGGCTTCGGTGATCATGTCGATGCAGCGGTTCATGGCGAAAATGGCGTCATGCAATTGGGCATTGAACGGCTGTAAATATTCGTCCAGCTTTGCGCCCGCGAGCTGTTCCTTTGTTGGAAGCTCCTGCCAGCGGAGCTGGGCTTCAAGCTCGCCGATCTTTTTCTCCTTCATGAAAATGGCCTTGTCCGTGGATTTCCGGTCTGATTTTCTGCCGTCGCGTTCGCTACGGAGGGTTTCCTTGAGTTCCCGGACGGACATTTTATCAATGTCATCCAAGGTTACTCCCTTTACCTCTCCTCCATCCTCAAGGGTTTGAATTGAATCGTCATCAAGAACTGTTAGAACAATTTGTTTTGATTGTCCCAAATTCGCAAACGTTTGCGAATTTGAAAATTTCCTGGCGGCTGCCATTGCGTAATCTGCTCCACGTTGTGATATGCCCACATTCTCAAGCGCCCTCATAAACCTACCGTGATCTTCATGGGCCTTAATTCGGATAAACCGTTTACCCATTTCTATAAATGACTGTCCAGCCTGATCCTGAAAAAACCTGATTTCATTCTCAATCCGATCCAGTTCATAGGGCATCCCGTCGGCATAAAGCCTTTCGGCGGTTTCAATGTCGGCCTGGAACTTGTCCATCGCGGCAATCTCCCGGCTGTTCCCGCCGGTTTTTGCCTTTCGGCCCCGCTTTGGCACGGGCTCGGCCCTGGATGCCAGTTCGCTCTCTACGGCCTTGATCCTTCCCTTGTGGTGTTCCCCTTGCCCTTCAAGCATTCCCATCCGCTCCAGCATTGCCGCCAGATCGCAGTTGTCCAGCCTTCCGATGCCGGAAAGGAAATTCGGATCCGTGGCGGGGACATGGAGAAGCCCCTCGTAATTTTCAGTCACTTTTATGCTCCTTATTGCATCGCGGACGCGTACCGCGCCTCGTCTTCAGTCAGTTTGAGCCTCGCGGTCTGGAAGCATTTCATAATGGTTCCCGCGAGGGTCCCGAATTTGGGGGTCAGCCGCCACCTGCCGGTCGTTTTCGACCGCTCGATCCACTCCCTTTTCTCGAGGAGCTTGAGGTCCCTGCAGATGGCGGCCTCGGTGGTTCCCATCTCGAAGGCGAGCTGCTTGTTGTTCAGCCCGTCCGCCGAAAATTCCGCAAGCTTTTCCACCTCGGCAAGGATGCGCTCCTGGCTATTTGGCTTTTCCATAGAACACCCCGTCCCAAAGGCGGTAGCCGAGGCGCATGAGCCACCCCCATTTGCGCCGCTCCCCCAAGTCCTTAAGCCTGACGGCTATGTAGCAAATAAATCCCGCCATAGTCCCCTCCTTTTACAGCGCCGCAACGTCCAGGGGAATCTGCACGTATTCGCCCTGCCCGTCCCGCTCGTAAAACCGGAGGTACTGCTTGCTTCCGGAAACCTGTATGCTGTCGGAGATCGCGGACATCGCCTTTAGCCAGTCGGGATCCGTTATCTCGAGCCGCCGCAGTCCCAGTATGCGGGCGGTGTTGAGCTTCCCCGTCTTGTCGACCTGGAACGCGTCCTGGACAAGGATGCGTATCTCGCTGCGGGAGCCTTCCGACCATTTCTCTATGCAGCCGCAGATCAGCTCCCGCGCCACCTGCAGGCGCTCGTCGAACGCGATTTGGTCGTTCATCGCGACGACCAGGCGGTACTTGCCGTCGTAGGTGGTCAGGGTGATGTTGCCCTTCTTGCCGCCCCAGGACTTGCCGTACCGGCTCGCGGAGATTTCGACGAACGCGTAGATGTCGTCCCTGATGCGGCGCTTGAAGTCCGAGAGGGTTTGTTTCATCTTCATGGCTTCGTCGGCAATTCTGCGGACCGTCTGGTCCCGCAGCTTGTCGATGTCGCTCACCAGTTCCGCCGGAACCTGCCGGCCCTGGCTGTCGGTCATAAATTCTTTGTCGCTCATTGTTTGTCTCCTATAGGTTTTAGTTCGGGCTGTTTTTCCCGCGCCCATTCGGCGCGTTTTTGTTCGATGCAGGCGTCGACTGCCGCTTCGCATTTTTTAGCGACTATCAGCGCGTGGGGGCTTTTTGTCAGGAAGTACTCCGTTTGGCACTGCCGCATTTGTTCCACGGCTATGAAGAATTCTTCCCAGGATGAGATCATTCTTTTTTTCCTCCTGTGTGTTTTTTGGTTTTTGTGATATTCTGGGACCATGCGCGGACAAGCTTCTGAAAAACGCTATGTGTGTTATTCCTGCGGGGCCCGCTACAAGCCGAGGGCGTATACCGGGATGTGGTCAGGCTCGATGCGGGAAAAGAATTACAGCCCTTGTCCGCTTTGCGGCGCGGCTGGGATCCCGGATGTGCTTGCGCGTGTTCCTGGGGATGCCTGGACGGTTCTGCATTTCTTTTCCCGTTGCGATTTTGTGCATGAATGCGCGAAAGTCGGAGAATATGGGCCTGAATGTGAAAGGGGCCTCCGGAAAGGCAGGTGCCCCGCGAAGCTTCGGAAAGCAGTTGGGAGGATTCAGAAGTACATTCCGTTAATAATAGAGAGTCGTTCCCGAAAGAAATGACGATGTACTTCCCCGGCTTTAGCGGGGCTTCGTACAAATGGCCGCTGCCGATATTCAGCTTTCCGTCACTGACAACGCCAATGCATATGTCTTCGGGATGGGGAAGGAGTTGCGGTTTTTGTTTCATGCCCCCGCCGCCTTTTTCACGGCCTTGATCGCCTGTGCCGGGCTTTTGCCCTCGATGCAGACGAACTTTTTCGCGTTTCTCTTGTGGATTGCCCTGACGAACCTGTTCCCGAAGGTGTCCCGGAGGGCATACAAAATGACGAAGTTGCCGGCCTTGCGGAGGTCCTTTTCCAGCCTTTCGAGGGGCCTCGCGTATTCCCTGAAGGCTTCGGCGTTCCACGGTCTTAGGATCACGATGCGCCTCCCTTTTTAAACCTGTCCGTCAGCCAGCTGGCCACAAAGCCGATTAAAAATGAGCCAAGTGCTACAAGGGCTCCTGTTACGAATTCTTTCATTGCAAACCTCCGTTTAGAACCCTCCGCACTGAAGAGGGCGACCGGTCCATGAGCACGGCAATCCGGCTTGCCGAATAGTTTTTGCTCAACAGCTTGATCTGGTCTTTTTCGCTGTCTGAAAGCGGCGTGTTTTTCTTGGCAAGCAATGCCTCGATCCTTTCCGCTTTCCTGTAGAGCCGTTCCCTCTCCCGGAGGTGCGCCTGGCTGCTTTCCAGGAATTCAATGCGCTTGCTTGCGGCTGCCAGCGTGTCGTTGATTTTGCTTAGGGTCTGGGTATCAAGGGCTACGGCGGCATAGGCGCCGGTTTTGCGGATCTGCGGGAGGACTTCCTCGAAAAGCCATTTCTCGAACCGCTGGGCTTGGGGCAAATTGCTGCCGACAATCAGCCGGAACACGTCGCCCTCGCTGATGATGCGGACTTCCTGCCTGCCGCCGCTGGTCTCAAGGGGGTAGCGTTTTGCTATACCCTTACAATGGTCGGCCATTGCATCATTTGGGTTTTTGTACCCAAGAGCGTTGCAGACATCCCTCCCGACCCACCATGGGGAATCTTCGACCACCACGGTACGGACAGGGCGTTCGTCAAAAATGAAGGGGACTACCTGATTCATGCCCTCACCTCCGCCTATCTGTTAGCCAACAAACCAAATAGCCAGCAAGAACTGAAAGAGCTCCTATAATGAGTCCTAAAGCTGAATCATTCATGATGCCCCCTTGCCCCTGGCGGCGGCGATCATGTCCTCAAAGCTGGGGTAGCCCAAAGTCTGGTAGAGGGCATTCTCGATCCGGGTGGAGTGTCGGAGCCCCCTGATTATCCCGCAGACCGTGCAGTGCTTGAGCCCCAATTGAGAGGCCAAATCGGTCTGGGAGATGCCTTTGAGCCTAAGCTGGTAAGTGATCCACAGCCCGTCTTTGGGCTTGATGCGGACCCCGACAGTTTTCCGGTTGCATCCGGACAGTTTTTCTGTCATAATGAACCATCCTTTCCCCCTTAACCGGGGGCGGTAATTTTGCCGGCTGGTAGGCAGCCGGTTTTTTTACGGATTGGCCCTTCAAGTTGTCTTGAAGTGCCGATAATTCCATAGTAATCGAATTATCGAACTAAAGTCAAGAGAAATCGAGAGAATTTTGGAAATTTTACGAATTATCGAGAAGGCAGAGGGCCTTATTGAACAACAAGGTTTAGATAAATCGAACCTTGCAAAAAAGTTAGGTTTTCCTTCTCGTTACATTGCTGATATAAAGGCGGGAAAATCCAAAAACCCCGGGTCTGATTTTATTTTGGCTTTGATAAATAGGCTAAATTTCAGCCCTTCTTGGCTAGAAACCGGCGAAGGGGAAATGCTTCTCTCAAGCCAGGAAAAAGCCCTTGCAAATACCCCAAAATCCGACGAAGGCTATAAAGTCCCACTGCTTAGACAGAAGGTTTCCTGCGGCCCCGGCACAAACTGGGATGACGAGCAGAACATAAAGGACTATGTAGACATTTTTTCCATAATTCCGCGACTCAAACTTGGACGCTTGTTCGCGTTTTCCGTACATGGAAACTCGATGGTCGGGGCTGGCATCAGAAACGGCGACTATGTCCTCTTCGACACCGACCAAGCCCAGCGGCTCAATGACGACATTTATGTTTTTTCGCTTGACGGGGATGTGTTCTGCAAGCAATTGGAGTTTGACGCAATTTCAAAGCGTATAAAAATCTATTCCCTTCGCGTAGCGGATCTGGAAAAAGCGGAATTGCTCAGAACGCTCAGCACGGAAGAAACCGATTTTGCCGACAGGTTCCATATTTTCGGGCGCGTCTTTAGCTGGATACACCCAAATTTAGATGAGTAGAGGAGGAGAGAAAGCAAATGAATTCATTAGGAGGATTGTTATAATGATAAAGAGAGTGCTTTTAGTCGCATGTTTCCTTTGGGTTTTTACGGGATGCTCCAATCCGATAAAAGAGGATCTAATAAATTATATCAATAATGAGCTACCTAATGTTGTCGAAGCCGAAAACACCGCAATCACCGCTTATGATTCGGTAACAGGTGCCAACTACACAGATGACTATACGTTATACTACACTCTTACGGAGAAAATTATTCCCACATATAGGGAATTTCTTACCGGGATGGAAGCTATAACCCTGCGGTTAAAAACAAAAGAAGTTCGGGCATTAAACGAAAAATATATTGAGGCTGCCAGCACTCAAAACAATGCGTTTGCACTGTTAAAGAGCATACTCGAAACACAAGACGGAAGTAAAATTGCCGATTTTAATGATCGGTTGGATAAAGGGAGAAAGCTAGTTAGGGAATGGCAAATTGAAATCCAAGATCTTTGTAAAAAGAACGGCGTTCAATTTAATGCTGATTTATAAGAGCAAGGAGGTCTGCAATGCAGGAAGCACTACAAGAGGAAAATGTTATAAGCAAGATCACTGAAAAAGGGTATGAGCCTTATATTTACGTATTCGGCATGATGGAAGCATCTGTGTCGAAAATCGCCGGGGCGCTATTCGGGGCATTCGCAGGCAACCAGCCTAAACCGTTTATTCTAAACTTTTCTGATAAGGGCATAGCTTTTCTCGAATTGAATTCAACGTGCAGTAAATATACAGATTTGCATAATTTTTTTGCTGCCGATCAGATAGAAGAAGTTACATTCAAAAAAGGTATGATAGTGAATGAGCTTACAATACTGACAAAAGCTGGCGACAAACAAAAAATCAAAATAGCCAGCATAACAGCAGGCGCAAAATGGCAAAAAGGTAATGTAGGCAGACTGGTAGAATTTATTTCGTCATACAAAAAAACAAATTGACGTAAGGACAAAGTATAAAGGGGAGATATCATGGCTGAGAAAATCCTAAGCTCCGTATACCAGGGGATCCTGGAAATTGGGGACGCCAGGCTTGAATGCCATGTCCTTGAAGACGGGAGCCGCATTTTTTCGACAAGGGATTTCCTTAACGCTTTCGGGATTGACTACAACCAGCGGACGCCTTCCGTAGCGCTAAAAAAATTCCTCATGCGGATCAGGTTCATTTCCCTTGGAAACGAAAGCTTAACCAATCCCATCGATCTGCCGATAAAATTTAAAGACCCTACAAAAAGCGGTTTTGTAAACAACGGCTATGCGGTTGAGCTTCTTCCGGAGATTTGCGATGCTGTGCTTAAATTGGCGAACAGAACGGTGCTGTCGATAGACTACAACAAAGCCTACGAGCAAAGCCGCAAATTATTCAAGGCGTTTGCGAAAGTCGGCATCATCGCCCTGGTCGACGAGGCCACGGGGTACCAGGATTTTAGAGACAAGAATGCGCTGCAAACCATCCTCAACCAGTATTTGAAAAAAGAACATGCCGCATGGGCCAAGAGATTTCCCGACGAGTTTTATAACCAGATATTCCGCCTGAAAAAATGGGAATGGAAAGACATACGGAAAAACAGGCCCGGAGTAGTCGGGAAGTACACGAAGGATTTGGTTTACAGCCGCCTGGCCCCCGGCGTGCTTGCGGAACTCGAAAACCTGAACCCCCCAATATCACCCGGAAGAAGAAGGGTAAAGCACCACCAATGGCTGACAGACGACATCGGGCATCCCGCGCTCGGAGAGCACCTGCACACGCTAATAACCTTTATGAGAATATCCAGCTCATGGGATCAATTTTACCGCTATGTAACGCGCGCATTTCCCGTCTATGGCGAACAGCTTAATTTAGATTTTGACGACGATTAATACTTATTAGCCCCATGCAGGCTGTCATAATCGCGCCTTCCGCAAAAAATGCTCAACGGCAAGGAAAAAGCACGCCGCCACCGCCGGAAGCAGGACGAGCATCGTAAGGCAGAACACGGCAAGCAGCCCCAAAGCAATTCCCATACGGCCCTCCAATAAAACAATCCCCGACAGGAAGCCATTCCCGCCGGGGAAATACCCGCTCAACTGCCTGAGCGGCTGGGCATTCGCATTCAAACCGCCGCCGGCTAGCCAATCCCGGTCGCGGCCGTAAAGCGCTTCGTAAAAACGGCACCACAGCTTTTCGCAACGTACCGGACAGCAAGCAATACGCACGCCGACAAAATCGGGGGCATAGCTTCCTGCTGGGGAACGGGCGGAAGCACAACGAGTGCAAATGCCGCTACAACGACAATCGTTAATAGGGCAAATACAAGAAACAACCTCCGGACGCTTTTCATGCAAACCTCCTATGAATAAGTGCGGCCTCCAGTCCGACCGCCAGGGACACCGACTTTTTAAGCATACAAAGGGGCAGGCCGGAAACATATTAAAAGCGCTTATTATATTTGCGCCCCGCGTAGCAGCCATACTATAGGCATGGCGGACGGAACCAGCGCGGAGCGGGATTTGGATTTTGCAATAGCCAGCCTAAAAGGGATCAGGGAGGACATCGGCCTGCTCCAGGGCATGTTCTCGACAATAAAGAAATGGTCCCACGTCACGGATTCAATAAAAAACCATGCCGACAGCGCCCTCTACGAGCTGACGGGAAGCGATTTCTACAGGCCCGAAAAAGACGGGCTCAGGCACCGATGAAAAAGCCCCGCCTCGGCCTTTGGAAAAAGTTCCTGCTCGACCTTTGCTACAAAGGAACGAGCCGCTCCTTTTGGGCGTGGCTGGTAACGACGCGCACAGTCCGCAAGCTCCTGCTGATGGACGGGGACCATGCCTGGTTCGTGCCGCTAATCGCGCTTTGGGGGGCGGTGTCCGTCCTGTTTTTGGGCGGCCAGGTGCTGATAGACGCCCTGGCGAAAATGTTCGAGAAGGCAAGCCTCACGATAAGCCAAAGCAACAGCGTGAGCGCGAACATCGGGACTGTCGGAGGGACCGTCGGAGGGAAAGACGGAGGGAGAGAAGGAGGGAGAGATGGAAAGTAAGCTGTTTTCGGGAATACAGACGTTCCTGCAGGAGGCCGGCGAGGCCGCCTGCTACGCGCTCTGCATAGCCAAGATCGCCGAGAAAATAAACGGCAAGGCAGTCGAGCCTATCGAGGCCCTGCGCGAGGGCATCGAGCGCAAGTTCATATATTACAACTGGGACAACCCGGACGACCCCGACAATTTCTACGTCAACGACGCGGAAAAGTTCCTCTGCCTGCTTACCGGCAGGCGCGCAGCCGTCATAAAAATCGACGGTGCCAACTACCGGCCCGCGCCGAACGAACACGCCGTCGAGCGCTGGGAGCGCCCCACGGCAAAAACGGTCTACAGCCATTTCAGGCTGGCGGACTGGGATCCCCTCCGCGACTCGCAGACCGTCAAATACGGGAAGCTTGCAAGCCTGCGGATCTTCAAGGCGACATGAGGGAGGGCGCGATGGATGAAAAGGCTAAAATTTGTATCGCTGCTTTTATTATTGGCCTTCTCGTCGGAACTGCCGGCACAGGGGTTTTCCTCCATCGGCAGCGACCTCGACCAGCTGGAGAGCCTGATAGCGGACACGCTCTCGAACTCGCAGGAGCAGCAGACGCAATTGGCGGACTTGAGGCAGACCTTGATCGAGAACGGGAGCTTAATCGGCAGCTACGAGAGCAAAATAACCACGCAAGAGAACTCGCTGAGGGACTTACAGACACGGCTAAACAAAATGTCAGAAATCTACAGGACGCAATCGGCCTTATCGGCGAAATACGAAAAAAGCTCAAAGCTCTGGAAGGCTTTTACGCTGGTTGGAATCCCGGCGGCGGCGCTCCTTAGCGGGGGCCTAGTTTGGGCAATGGGACGGAGATAACGGGGAGGCTCCATGGAAATAGCGAAATTTGTTTTGACGGCAATAGGCACGTTTTTGTCGGTTTTCGGTCTGTCGTTCACCGTGTTCCAGTACTGGCGCAAGAAGCAGGACGAGAGGTTTGCCAAACTGGAAACCGAAACGAAACAATCGATTGCCCGTTTGGGGGAGCGCCTGGGAAGCCTCGAACAAAGCGTGGTGCGGAGCTTCGAGAGCCGCCTAAGCGTCATCGAGGGCGAGCTGAAAGGCCTCAAGCCCATACTGATGTCCATCCAAAACTGGTTCATACACAACACGCCTTCGGGGAAGTAAGCGATGGAAAACATTTTCCTGCCTTTGCGGCGCATAATAATTTTGCAGGGGATTGAAGGTTCCCCGGGCAGAGAGCTTTCCAACGAGATGCTCCAGCGGCTCCTGAAATCGCAATGCCACAGCTGCTCAATCGCGGAAGTGAACGAGCAGATCAACTGGCTTGAATGCCGGGGCTACGTCATGGCGGAGCGCCTGGGCGACTCCGGCCTTGTCGTCGCGCACATCACCCGGCCCGGCATCGACGTGGCGCTGGGCAACACAAGGGCCGAGGGCATCGAAGCGCCCCCGGAGGCATAGGATGGGCCAGAAAAGCGCCGTCGACCGCCTGCCGAAAAAGCTCCGCGAAAAGCTGATTGAGATGCTCCACGACCCCGCCGTAACGCAGGCGGAAATCGTGGACGCCATAAACGCCGAGGCGGGGGAGCCGCTCCTTTCAAGGGCGTCGATGAACCGCTACGCGCAAAAATTCAAGCGCTTCGCCGAAAAGAACCGCCAGGCCAAAGAAATCGCCGACGCCTACATCGACAAATACGGCAGCGACAGCCGCGTAAAGCTCGGCAAGGTGGTAAACGAGCAGATACGCCTGGCCGTGTTCGACCTGATCGGCGACATCGAGGAAATACAGTCGGACCCGGAAACCAGGAAAACCGAAATCGCCGACATGCTGTACAAACTGTCGCGGGGCCTTAAGGAACTGGAGGCTGCGGAAAAGCTGAACGCCGAGCGCACCGAAAGCATCCGCAAGGCCGCCCTTGTCGAGGCCGCCGAGGTCGTGGCTAAGGAAGCGAAGTCAGCCGGGCTTGACGATGCCAAGATTGACTTTATCAGGCGTAAGATAATAGGCCTTTGCACATGACCGAAGAAGTCCTCCTCCCCTACCAGAAGGCATGGATCGAAGACGAGGCCAAGGTCAAAGTCTGGGAAAAATCCCGGCGCATCGGCGCTTCCTATGCCGAGGCGCTCGCGTCCGTGCTGGAAGCCGCAAAATCGAAAGAAGCCGGAGGCCAATCCTCATATTACCTTTCCTATTCAAAAGAGATGACCCAGCAGTTTGCCAGGGACTGCGCGTTCTGGGCGAAGCACCTCAACGCCGCCGCCAAAGAACTTGAAGAAATAGTTTTAAAAGACGAGGACAAAGACATCACCGTTTACCGCATCCGCTTCGCGTCCGGCTACGAGATATGGTGCCTGCCCTCGGTAGCGCGGTCGCTCCGCTCAAAGCAGGGGCGGGTAATCATCGACGAGGCCGCGTTTGTCGAGGATTTGGACGCGCTTTTAAAGGCGGCGATGGCGCTGCTCATGTGGGGCGGGTGCGTCAGGATTTTGTCAACTCATAACGGCGACGACAGTCCGTTCAACGAGCTAATCAAGGAAATAAAGGAAGGCAAGAAAGACTACAGCCTCCACCGCACCACGTTTGACGATGCCCTCGCGCAAGGGCTGTACAAGCGGATCTGCCTGGTTCAAAAAAAAGAATGGTCGCCGGAAGCGCAGGAAGCCTGGCGGAAAGAAATAATCGACAGCTACGGTGGCGGAGCGGACGAAGAATTGTTCTGCATCCCCGTCCGCGCCGGGACCCGCTACTTTCCTTCTGTGTTGCTTGAGGCGGTCTCCGATCCGAGCGCGAAGGTCCTCCGCAAGTCCTGCGACGATAGTTTCACTTTCGAGCCGAAAGAAAAGCGCGTCAAGGAATTTGAAGCATGGCTTAAAAACGAAGTCCGCGACACGCTGCTGTTGCATACCAACCCGGTGTACCTGGGCGAGGACTTCGCCCGCTCAGGCGACCTGACCAGCATTTTCCTTGACGAGCTAATGCCGGACGGGAAGCTTCTTACGTTCCTTGCAATCGAGTTGCGCAACGTGCCGTTCGACCAGCAGTGGCAGGTCATCCTTTACCTGATGGACACGGCGCCGAATTTCGACGGCGGGGCGTTCGACTCCAGGGGCAACGGCCAGATGATCGCCGAGCTCGCCGCGCAGGAATGGCCGGGCTACGTCCAGCAGGTGATGATCACCATGGCGTGGTACGCGCAGGCGTTCCCCAAGCTGAAAGGGCGCATGGAAGACGCGACCACCACCATTCCCGACGACGCTTCCATCCGCGAGGACTTCCGCGTCGTGGGAATCAAGGCGGGCGTCCCCTGCGTGCTGGAGCGCTCCGGCGGCACCCGCGAGCGGCGGCACGGCGACGGGGCCGTCGCGAAGCTCATGGCCGTCTACGCGGCGGACGAGGACGAGGAAAAGGGCTGCCAGCCCATGACATACGAGGCCGTAAAAACCGAAAACCGCTATAGGCAGGGGAGGGATGACACATGGGACAACTAAAGGATTTTTTCTTCGGTAAAGAAGTACCGGAAGGCGACGATACGGACGAGCAGGCGGTGGCCGTCCCCAACAGCAACCGCCACCCCTGGGGCGACTTTACGCTCCTGCAAAGCCTTACCCCCGAGCGCCTGGCGCAAATCCTTAACGACGTAAGGCGCGGCGAGTGCCCCGCCGAATACCTGGAGCTTGCCCAGGACATCGAGCTGAAAGACCTCCACTACCGATCCGTCCTTTCCACGCGCAAGGACACGATCACCGGCCTCGATGTCAAAGTAATTCCGGCAAGCGATGATAAGCGCGACATGGAGCTTGCCGAGGCCGTGGAGCGCGACATCGTGAAAAACAGCTCCGCGAAGCTGTACGCGCTGATTCGGGACATGCTGGACGCCCTTGCCAAGGGCTTTTCGGTTTCGGAAATAATCTGGGATACCGACAAGGATCACTGGAAGCCGAGGCAGTACAAATTCCGCGATCCCCGCTGGTTTCAGTACGACAGGGAAACCGGAAAGACGCTTATGCTCCGCTCCCCCCTGGGCAACGGGCTGGAGCCCCTCAAGCCGTTTCATTTTGTGGTGCACGAGCCGCACCTTATCAGCGGCAGCCAAATCGCCGCTGGGCTTGCGCTTCCGGCCTTGTATTACTGGATGCTCAAGAGCTACAACGTGACGAGCTGGGCGGCGTTCATCGACCGCTACGGCTACCCGATCCGCATCGGCAAGTACGGGAAGAAATTCACCGAAGAGGACAGGATAACGCTCAAGCGTGCGGTCGCCTCCATAGGCCAGGATTTCGGCGCCATCATTCCCGAAAGCGCCGAGCTTGAGATTATTGAGTCCAAAAGCACGGGCGAAAAGGCGAACGTCTATGAAAAGCTGGCCGACTGGATCGACAAGCAGGTCAGCAAGCTCGTCCTGGGCCAGACCATGACCACCGACGACGGCTCCAGCAAGGCGCAAAGCGAGACCCACGACAAGGTCCGAAACGACATTGCCGACAGCGATATCCTGCAAGTGATCGAAACGCTGAACGCCGCGCTTACAGTCCCTTACGTAAACCTTAATTTCGGCGAGCAGGAAAGCTACCCCAAAATTGACTTGTTCAAGCCCGACGAGAAAAACATCGAGCAGATTATTGATGCCGTAGAGAAGCTGGGGCCGCTGGGGCTGACGGTCAAGTCGGACGAGCTGCGCTCCATAATCGGCATGTCCAACCCCGACGAGGGCGACGAGGTTGTCGGCGGCAGGGCTCCGCAGGAGCCCCCGCCGGCTTTCGACGGGCTGGACGCCGGGCGGAACGTCGCCCTCAACGCCTCCGGCGCGGATCCTGCCGACGGCGTGGACGGGCTGGACGCGGAAAACGGAAGCGGCTATGCCGCCATCTCGGACGAGATCGCGGGCGTGATTGAAAAGGCGGCCGACGCTGCTACCGATTTTGCTAGCTTCCATAAGGAGCTGGAAAAGCTGGTTGCAGGCTGGGCTCCGGATAAAATCGCCGAGTGCATCGCCGTGGCGATGTTTAAGGCAAGGGCGCTGGGCGATGCTGAAGCTACCGGGAAAAATAATGCCAGACATAATACCTAAAGCCGCGACGGACTATATCAAAAATAAAAATCTCAAGGTCGGTTTTTCTTACAAGGACGTATGGCATGAGGAACATGCTACTGCATTTACAGTCGCTAAAGCAATGCAGCTTGACGTTCTTTCCGATATGCACAGCGCGGTTACAAAGGCTGTTGAAAACGGTCAGTCTTTTGAAACTTTCAAAAAAAATCTGAAACCGACGCTCCAGGAAAAGGGCTGGTGGGGCCGCAAGGAAATGGAAGATCCGCTTACCGGCAAAACGGTTGACGCCCAGCTCGGCAGCGACCGAAGGCTTAAGACCATCTATAACACAAATATGAGCAATGCGTTTCTCATTGCAAAATATAGGCGCATAATGGATGACCCATTAATCACGCACATTATGTATATTTCCAGCACGTCGTCACTTCATCCCCGCCTCATTCACCAGCAGTGGAATGGATTGATTCTTCCTAAAGACGACCCATGGTGGGGCTTGCATCTGCCCCGAAAAGAGTTTAACTGCAAGTGTGATTTTCAGGGCGTTTCTGAATACCGTAAGCAAAAGTATGAAAAGGAAGGCATTCCTACCCCAAAAAGGATAGACGGCAGCGGAGGGGGCGTAATTCCTGTAAAAACGGAAGCGCCGCCTGAAGTTTACCGAACGTACTATAACGAGCGCAAGGGAACAACGGAAAGGGTGCCGCAGGGCGTCCATCCGGCTTTCAACTGGGATACCCGGGGAGAATCGCGTAACACTGGGGTGCTTAGGCAACTGGTTCAAAAAGCACAAATTAAAGCCCCTGAACAATTCGACAGCATAATCAATTCAATACTTAAAAGCCAGGTCAATAAAAATGATTTCTACGGCTTTATTGAGGACGCCCTTGAGAGGAAACAAGATCGCCAACATTCAGCGGCAGTCGGTGTGTTTGACAGCAAGATAACGCAGTTTCTGGCTGGCAAGGGAATCGACCTGTCAAATAATCATGTCATTATGCTGGAGTCCAGATTGGTCAACAGCGGAAAATATACCGGAAGACATACCAACACTGGAAATTCTCCAAGCAAAGAGGATTGGTATAATCTGGTTGACTGGCTGATAGATGCCCAGGTGTTTTGGGACGGCAAAGGTTTAATTTATCTTGCAAAAATTTCCGACAGCCGCTATATGAAAATCGCTGTCGATGTCAGCCTTTTAACAAAAGCCCATAAAAGTGTAAGGCTTGCTCTTCCTAAAATCGACACGATGTATTTGCTTGATTTATCGACAGAGGAAAACAGGGGATTACAGGAGTTCACCAGAATAATAAAGATGGAAAAAATCAGGTAGGAGCGCCATGGGCACCAACTTCCTTTCGTTGCCGTCCAGCGGTTTTACAGGTCTGAGGCCGAAACAACAACCTGCACCCTCCCACGGCTTCCTGCCTTGCATAAATAATATATCCGCTTGCAATTTTGATCAACGGTTTTTGTCCTTGACAGAAATGTCCTTATATACCAATACTATAACCAGCAAAACCACAGCGGCGCCGCGACCGTCATATTTGCGGATTTTTTATGCCCATTTCATAGCCTTGTGGCTCTTTCGGCCTCAAGATTTTTTGAAGGGCATCCGACTATTGATAATAGCCAACCATCCGGTAACCGTGAGGTCTGGGCGCTCTGTGGGCGTGCTAATGGTTGGCTTTTTTTTGCCTACCAAGCAAACCACAGGAGGTGTCCTATGACACCAAAACAAAACGGCTTCTGCTTCGGAAGCAAACCAAGCTGGCGCAAACGCCTTGCGCCAATTACCCGCCACATAAAGCATCGGAATTTTCTCTCTGTCATCCCAAAAGGAGGTATGCAATGAATGCTACAGTATGCCCTGGCGCTGCCAAAGGGAGAGTCCCTGCCGTGAACAATGAATATGAGGATGTAGTTGTGAATGTGGCTGAAAAACTCACGGTATTGAGCCACCTGTTTGAGTATTACCAATACACTAAAGGTATGGCCTCTTTACGCGAAGATACATTTTCCGGACTTTGCCTCATCATTGATGGTTGCATTGATGAGTTAAAAACTATCGTTTAATCAGGAGGGGTTTATGGGACAATTAAAAGCTGTTGACAGGCTGCCCGAGGTTTTGCGTGATAAGGTGATTGAGATGATTAAAAAACCTGGTTTATATCAGAGTGAAATTGTTGATGCAATAAACGCTGAAGCAGGCAAAAAAGTCATCTCCCGTGCATCTCTAAACCGCTATGTGTTGGGTTTGGAAAAGCTTTCGGGTACTAAGAGAGGAAGAAAACCCCCAAGTGCCGAAGAGTCTCTTGTGAGAGTTGCAAAGGCCCTTGAACGGATTGCTTTTTCCTTGGAAAATCAATATAAAAAGACAAGCTAAATATCATGTGCCAAGGCTCCAAAACGGGGCTTTGGCTACAGTTTTGCTGATAAAAAATGACTAAAATTTATTACACTATGTGAAATTTACCTTACAAAGCACTATTACGATAATAATCGATAAGTTCTCAAAAAGCCCACTTTTCTCCGTCATTTGCAAATCTATTCTCTGGCGCTTTCAGCTAAGGACATAGGTATCATTTTCGGTGACTACCAATATAAAGGCGTTACCAGCCTCATCATAAGCGGTATACGTTTTATATCCCCCTTGGTTACCGGGGTTACCACTTCCGCCCTGGCCTGTTGTTCCGCCTGAGTCTGTTGTGCCGTTGTCGCAGGCCGCCATTGATAAGCCGATCATCGCTACAAGGGCAATAATGAAGAGGAGAAGCTTCGCGCTAAGCATTCGGTTGAGGTTTCCGGAAAGTTTCAGAATTTTATTCATAATGTACCCCTTTTTTTGATTCTGTATTTTGGTAAAGTCTTCGATCCTAAAACGGTACCTGACATCACCAATAAAGCAAATATAATAGGTATATATTACCAAATATATTAGATTGTTGTCAATACTTTTCGATTGTCCTACGGATAATTAATAAAATTAAAGGCTGATGACAAATATAAAGAAGCATTTAGGCTCAAATATTAAACAAACACGGACTAATCTTGGAATTTCACAGGCAAAGTTGGCAGAAATGGTAGACATGGCGACAAATTATCTTGGATTAATTGAAAATGGTAAAAAATTTCCATCAGCAAAAATGATTGAACGGATAGCTGCTGCGTTAGGGAAAGATTCTACTGAACTATTTGTTTTAGCTTCCATTCAAGAAGACTGGAAAGAGGCTATACTGTCAAAAATAAAAATGGTAATAGATATTGAATTAAAGACTTTACGTAAAAAGGCATAGCTTAGGTGTTCGGTCATATCTGGATCTGAAAACAGTTACCGGTTGACGCTTTTACTGAGGCAGAAACAATGGAAGTAGAACTACTTAGACACCGCCCTATTCAAAGACGCAATCGAAGGGGATTTACAGGAGTAAATAATAAAGGAAGATGAGTAATAACAAAAAATAGGGATAGTACCGACGCCCAATCTTTGTTATAAATAAAACATGCAAATGGCTTTAGTGTTGGTTCGTGGTAGAGCTTGTCATATTTTACCTCTTGGGAGGATGTTTTGAATGATTTATCTAGTGGTTTAAGCCGCTGGTACAAAAGCGGGAAAGCTCTTTTGGATGAGATTGCGAGATCCCGGCCCCGGAAAAGAGAATCATATATCTGGTTTACAGGCCAGCACGGGTTTATTATACGGCTTGGGGAAACAGTTTTTTATATCGATGTGATCTTAAACGATTTTGCGGATGAAAGCGAAAAAATTCAGCGAGTGTATCCGCCGCCTTTTGACTTTGCCGAGACACAACAGGTGGATTACGTGCTCTGTACCCATAACCATTGCGATCACTTGAACCTTAAAACCCTGTTGCCCTTGGCAAAGACCAATCCTCTGGCTTGCTTTGTGGTTCCCTCTCCCTTTAAGCGTCTGCTCGTTGAGGCAGGTATTGGGGAGGAACGAGTCATGGCGGCAAGGGTCGGAGAAAGTATCGATCTTTTATTGCGCAGGCCGAGTGAGAAACAAGGTGGCAGTAAAATTGAACCCGTAACCCTGGTTCCGATACCGGCTATTCATACCCTGCATGTTCAGGATGACGGCGAAAAAGATGGGAACGGCGACTATGTCTCGCTGGGTTATATCCTGAGGGGAGACGGGATATCAATATACCATTCGGGTGATACCTGGGTTACGCCATCCCTTGTCCGCTCTCTTAAGGCTCACGCGCCCCTGGACATAGCAATCCTTCCCATAAACGGCACCGATTGGGAGCGGACAGAGGCAGGCTTTATAGGTAACATGGGTGTCCTTGACGCAGTTAAACTTGCCCGGACGTTGCCAGTTGATATTGTGTTTCCATCCCACTACGATATGATGACGTTTAACAGCGAGAATCCCGCGCGCTTTGCTGATTCAATGTATGCCCTTTGTCCGGAAAAGCGCTTCCATATCTTTGCCCTGGGCGAGCGTTTTATCTATAAAAAGGACTAGAAAGAGGAAAAATGGTGACTGACACCAAAGCGTGCTCTATCTCATCAATCAGATCATCCGGCGTAGACGCGCCCGCGCTCAGGCCCACAGTTTCATAGACTGCAATTTCAGGGGGAATGTCGGAAACCGCTTCCGTAAGCCACGCGGGTTTCCCCAATTCCCTAGCCAGAGAAAACAGCCTCTGGGTATTGGCCGATTCCCGGCTTCCGACAATAATTACAGCGTCAACGTTTGCCAGCTCTCTTAGCGCGTTTTGCCTGTCCACGGTCGCCGTGCAGATTGAATTCACTATTTCTAGCGATGGAAAAAACTGCTGTATCTTTTCGCCTATAGCCCGGTATTCTTCGGCCCTTAGTGTTGTCTGAGCGATAAGGGCTGTCTTTGCGTCCGGCTCACGGCGGTAGAGTTCTTCTGCTGAACTAAAGGCTTCTTCCGCGTTGCTTACCACAAAACAGGCCGCAGTAGAATGCTCCGATGAAAAGCCGTCTTCGGCATAGCCCTTTATTCCGACAATCTCCCCGTGGTTTTCTTCGCCCGCAATAAAAAGGCGGTAGCCGCTTTCGACAAAACTGCGGGCTTTGCTCTGGCTTAGCTTAACGTGCGGGCATGTGGCGTCCAGAATGTTTATTCCCTTTTTTAGTAGCTCCCTTTCTATGACCGGGGAAACACCGTGGGCCCGTATTATCACGGTAGAATCGGCAGGCAATGATGAAAGCTCGGTTTCTTTCAGGCAAACGAGGCCCCGTTTCCCCAGCGATTCAAGAACTCTCGAATTATGTATAAGAGGGCCAAGTGTGTAGAGGCCGCCCGCCCGGCCTGTCTCAAGCGATGCCCGCTCGGCAATTTCCACTGCCCGACGGACGCCCATGCAAAAACCCAGAATTCCGGCGCGGACTACCTTCATTCAGGCGCGGGTGCTACGCTTTGGCGGGAGCGGCATTGAGCCTTTTCTTCTCC
>Ga0268262_10000871_pt1 | contig 39125 bp, 42 predicted proteins | sample TergutNc150P3_FD_190354 | JGI IMG/M metagenome (GOLD analysis project Ga0268262, IMG submission 190354) | Nasutitermes corniger P3 segment gut microbial community from laboratory colony in Florida, USA - Nc150 P3 (SPAdes) (version 2) | ecosystem: Host-associated > Arthropoda: Insects >...
CCGCCCCCCCCCCCCCCCCCCCCCCCCTGCTGTTGCGTTTGCTGCCCCGCAAGAAGAAATTGCACAGCCCACAGTCATTCCACCTAACGAGCCTCCAAGAGATAGAAAAATTCAACCCAGTTTGTTGTCGCTTGATTTACCCAACTATTTGCAACTTGGATTTAGGTCAGGCATTAACTATTCGCAAAATTGTGACTTCAAAGATGAGTTCCAAAGTTACTCCACCTGTTCCGAGTTACTCGGAATGCAACTTGGTTTTGTGCTTGAATTTGCGGTGTTCGAATGGTTACGCATCCAGCCAGGTTTAATGTATATGAATAGTTATTACATAAGAATAGACCAAAAAACTCGTCATCTCCTTCAGTTTCCCTTGCTACTATCACTCAAATATTACGCTCTCAGGCTCAACGCGGGTCCATATTTTGGCATACCCATTGCCGGTTATGATAAGAACTATATCGGTGACATTATGTATAGTATAGGCTTAGATATAGGGATGTTCTACTTAGGTGCGTTTTTTGACTATGGCTCGTGGGGAGCGAACCTAACACTTGGCTTGGATGTGGGGGTGAATTTGTGAGAAGAGCCTCCCTGCGAGGCTTGCAAGTTTAATTTTCTATCTTATCAGTAAGCCTTTAGGGAATATTCTTTTTCTACTATTCAGTTGCCCTAAAGCAACTCAAACTTTTAATTAGGAGAATTTTATGCCAAAGGCAACAAAAAAAACACAAACCAAGCCAAAAACAGAGGCTAAACCAAAGAAATTGTCAAAAGCTGCCTTATGGCGGCAAAAGCACCCCAACGGCATAGGGTTGATAATTCACGACATGAAGGCCGTATTAAGGCAATACGACACTCCTTGGTGGTATGCTTGACCATATAATTATGGCACACGCTATAACAAATAAAATCCCCCTAATAAGTTCCGATACCTATATGCCACATTACGTAAGTCAGGGATTGAATTTCATTTGGAACCGATTTTAACCTTTTTGTGGGGGGTGAATTTGTGAGAATTGCGGAAAAAGGTGCGAAACTTACACCTTTTTCCTGAGAATTTTTGTATATTTATACACATGATTCGCTATTTTATGGAAAATTTGCAAAAATGGAAGGATTCCAGATACAGGAAGCCTCTTGTTTTGCAAGGAGCCAGACAGGTGGGGAAAACCTGGGTGATGCGTGAATTTGGCAGATTGCATTACAAGAATTTTGCTTATTTGAATTTTGACAACAATGAGAGGGCAAAAGGAATTTTTGAGCAAGATTTTGACATAGCTCGCATTGTAAAGGCAGTTGAAATTGAAACAGGGGAAAAAATAGACGAAAAAGAAACTTTGCTCATTTTTGACGAAATACAGGAATGCCCCAAAGCCTTGACTTCCTTAAAATATTTTTGCGAAAAGGCTCCAGAATATCATATTGTTTGCGCGGGAAGTTTGCTTGGGGTTGGGGCTGCGAGTTCTGAAGGTAGCGGCTTTCCTGTTGGAAAAGTTGATTTTTTAACACTTTACCCTATGACTTTTTTGGAATTTTTGGAAGTACTTGGGAAAAATGATTTTGTTAGCATAATAAAAAATCTGGAATTTAAGCAATTAGTGATATTTCACGAAAAAATCTTGGAATTTTTGAAACAGTATTTTTTCATTGGCGGTATGCCTATGGCTGTCAAAGTTTTTGCCGAAAGCGCGGATTTTACAGAGGTAAGAAATACTCAAAATCTCATTATGCAAAGTTATTATGCAGATTTTGCAAAACATATTCCCTCACGCGATATTGCAAAAGTTCGGCAAATTTGGAATTCAATTCCAAAGCAGCTTTCAAAAGAAAACAAACGCTTTTTGTATGCGGATTTAAAAATTGGCGCAAGAGGCAGAGATTATGAAACTGCCTTGCAATGGTTAATAGATTCTGGGCTTGTTCGCAAAATAAACAAGGTGAATTTACCAAGCCTTCCATTAATAGCTTACGAAGAAAGCTCTATTTTCAAACTTTATTTTGGAGATGTGGGGCTTTTGTGCGCTATGGCGAATTTGGATATAAGAACCATTTTGGAACCAAAAGACGAATTATTTTTTCATTACAAGGGAGCCATTGCCGAACTGTTTGTTTTGCAAGAATTGAAAGCCAATAATCCGCAAACGCCCCTATACTATTGGGCAAATGCAAAAAATACCGCAGAAATAGAGTTTATCGCTCAATTTGAAAATAATATTATTCCAATAGAAGTTAAAAGCGGAGTTCATGTACAATCAAAAAGCCTAAAAAAATACTGCGAGCAATACAAACCAAATTTAGCTGTTCGCATTTCGCTAAAAAATTACGGCAAAGAGGGAAATTTAACAGCACTCCCAATTTATTTGGCGGGACATTCATTTCATTTCTCTTAACTATATTCTACAAATGCCAAAAATCAAAATATGCGGGTTGTTCAGAGAGCAGGATATTGAGTTTGCGAATGAGGCAATGCCGGATTTCATTGGATTTGTTTTTGCAAAGAGCCATCGACAAATTAATTCTGAAACAGCCGCTTTGTTTAAAAAGCGATTAAATCCGCAAATAACGACCGTAGGCGTGTTTGTGAATGCGGAAATTTCTTCTATAATCAAGTTGTATAATTCTGGCATAATAAATATTGCGCAACTTCACGGCAACGAAAGCGAAGATTATATAAATACTTTAAAAAAAACCTGCGATGTGCCTGTTATCAAAGCTGTGAACATAGAAAGCGCAAAGCCTGCGAATGCAGACTACCTGCTTTTTGATAATGGCAAAGGAGGAACGGGCAAGGCTTTTGATTGGAATTTAATCCCTAAATGCGACAAGGAATTTTTCTTGGCTGGCGGCATAAATTTAAACAATATCGGAGAAGCCGTAAAGCTAAACCCCTACGGAATAGATCTGAGCAGCGGTGTGGAAAATGAAAAAGGCGAAAAAGACAGGGAGAAAATCCTTGAGGCCTGCCGGATTGTGAAAAAGGGTTAAATTATTTCTATCTTAAATCGCATGTGGGTTATTTTACTTCTTTTTTCGGTTTTGGCGGCTTTTGCGCAAACTCCGTATTTGCCTAATGCAAAAATTGAAAAAGGAACTATGCCGCTTGTTATGGAACGCTCAGACTCACTGGCAGCAATGCGAAAAGAGGGGCATTTGTTTTTGCAAGGCAATGTTAAATTTCGGCACGATTCCGTTACGTTTGGAACAGACCGTGCTCACTGGGATAGAAATTCCGATGCTGTGTACAGCGAAGGCGGTTTTGACTTTCGCTACCCAAGGGGAAACATAATGGCAGAAAAAGGAAATTATATGCGAAAAACCAATATGGCCATTGCAGAAGGGAATGCGGAAGCACGTGATTCTGCCGACAAGGGGGCGTTTTTTGGCGAAAAAATAATTTACAACCGCGGAACAGAGTTTTTAGAAATTCCGCTCCAACCGCTTGCCCATTACTATTTTATGGAAAAGGGAAAATTAGACACCCTTGCCATTCGCTCCAAAACAATGACTTATGACCAACGCAAGCAAATAGCCATTGCCGCAGATTCGGTTTTAATAACTAGGCGCGAAGTTGTGATTACCGGAGATACAGGCATCTACAACCAAAAAGACGGCTTTTTATCCCTTAAAGGAAACCCTATATGCCACATGAGCGATTATGTTGTCACAGGCGATTCTATGTTTGTGAAGCTGAATAACAACGAGGTGGAATCTGTTTTGGTGATTAATAATGCGCACGGCACTCAGCAAACAGTCTCTACCAGCAAAAAACCAGCTCAATACTCAGAAGTTTTTGGCGATACTCTTTTTTTGGCGGTGAAAAACAACAAAGCACAAAGTTTGTATGTAAATGTAAATGCCAAAGGATTATTTTACGAAATGGACTTACCAAATTATGTGAACAAAATGGACGGCGACAGGATGGATATTTCCTTTGATTTAGGGCGAATGAAACTCGCGGAGGTAAACGGCAATGCCAAAAGCCTTGTGTTCAACATAACACCAAGTAGAAAAGTAGAAGGCAAAAACGAATCAACTGGAAAATCCATTCTCATTGCATTTGATTCAACCCAAGTGAGCAAAATCAAAGTAAAAGGGAGCTTGGCCTCTGGCATTTATTACGATATGAGCAAAATGAAAAAGAACAAAAACGATTCTTTGCCCGCGGCAACTGAGACAAGCGAGACAAACGTTGATTAAGATTTACTCTTATCATTCAACATAAGGTGCAGCACTCCGGCCACTTTCTTGGCGGCTCCTTCGCTCAACTGGCGCACTTCATATTTTTTTGCCGGCGTTTCACAGCCTCTGGGACGCATCCAATCTGGGCGTTCTTTGGTAAAACGGCCATCTGCCGTTAAATATTGCGGACCTAAATTTTTATCTGCCATAGGTGATAAAATAGAAATTTGCTAAATTTTGTTTATGCAAAATCTAACAGCAAAGGAAAGATTAGCCATTCCTCCGCAAAAAATGCCAGAGCTGCTGCCCGAAGTTCGCTCAAAAACCATGGACGAGGTGGCTATAGGCTATTCTGTAGAAGAAGCGAAGAAAGAAGCCCTTAGATGCTTGAATTGCAAAAAGCCAGGCTGCATAGATGGGTGTCCGGTTCGCATAGATATACCAAAATTCATATCCCATATCGCAGAGGGATATTTTCAAAGTTCCATAGACACAATCAAAGAAACATCGCTTTTGCCAGCCGTATGCGGCAGAGTTTGCCCGCAGGAAAAACAATGCCAAAAAAAATGCCCACGACCCGTAGCAATCGGAAGGTTGGAGCGTTTTGTTGCAGACTGGGAAAGAGAAAATGGCACTGTTAAAATTCCAGGTGTTAAACCCGAAACGGGAAAAAAGGTCGCAGTTATAGGCTCTGGCCCTGCAAGCCTTGTGGTTGCCGCAGATGTGCGCAGAGAAGGGCACTCGGTTACCATTTTTGAGGCCTTCCACAAACTGGGCGGAGTTATGCGCTATGGCATTCCAGAATTTCGCCTGCCAAATTCCATTGTGGACAAAGAGATAGAAACGCTGAAAAAAATGGGAGCCCAGTTCAAAACAAATTTCGTGGTTGGCAAAACGCGCAAAATTTCAGATTTGCTAAAAAAAGATGGCTATGATGCCGCATTCATAGGCACCGGCGCAGGGCTCCCGCTTTTTATGGGAATTCCGGGCGAAGAACTGAACGGAGTTTTTTCTGCAAACGAGTTTTTGACAAGGGCAAATTTGATGCGCGCTTATGAAAGGGATTTTGCAGATACGCCGCTTTGGGAAGGAAAGGAAGTTGCGGTGCTTGGAGGCGGCAATGTCGCTATGGATGCTGCCAGAGTATCTGTGCGCTTGGGCGCGAAGGTTCGCATAATTTACCGCAGAACAGCCGCAGAAATGCCGGCAAGGGCAGAGGAAATTCACCACGCTATGGAAGAAGGGGTTGAGTTTTGCTATCTGCAAAACCCAAGCGAAATTCTAGGCGATGAAAAGGGTTTTGTGCGCGCTTTGAAAATTGAACGCTACAAGCTCGGCGAGCCAGATGATAAAGGCAGGCCACGCCCTGTGAAGCTGGAAGGGGAATCCTTTGAGCTTCCAGTGGACACAGTTTTGGTTGCCATAGGGAATTCCTCTAACCCGCTCATAAGCCAGGGGATGCCTGAATTGAAGGTGAATAAAAGAGGCAATATTGAGCTTTTGAATCCAGAGACAAATGCCACTTATGTGGACGGGGTTTTTGCAGGCGGCGATATTGTGCTTGGAGCGGCAACGGTGATACTTGCCATGGGTGAAGGCAGGCGGGCTGCTAAGGGAATTTTACTATATTTAGATAAACAATCTAAAAGGGGATGACTTATGAGAAAAATTCTTTTTGCCGCAACTTTTGCTCTATTTGCCAGCACGCAGGCTTTTGCCATTTTTGGCGTGGGTGTGCATTACATTATGAACACAGGCTCGCTAGATGGCGATAATGGTCAAATCCTACTTCCACTAGGCGATGCAGATCCACAAATTCAAGATCTTATGAAGGATGCAAATATAACAGTAAATCAAAAGAGCGCAAGCGGCTTGCAAGGGCTAGGCTTTAAAGCTTGGATAGACTTTCTTCCCTTTGTGGATATAGAAGGTACACTCAACATAGCCGCTACTAAATATAAAACTTCTTTGACAATTCCTGAGGTAAAAACAGACGAAAACGGAATGCCTAAAATAGAATATACTACTATTGATTTGAGCTATTCTCCAGAAGCTCCATACAATGTAATTCCAGGTAGTTCTTTGGATCCTATATTTGGGGTTGTAAATGGCGATATATCTGTGATGTATCCATTTACAGATATACCTGTTATTCGCCCCTATATAGGTGTAGGATTTAGCTATTTTGCGAGCATTCCAATAGCAAACTATTCTTTTGCTGAAAAAATGCTAACTAAAAATCAAAAACTTTTAGACGCATTAACGGATCCTGAGAATCCAGAAGCAGCAGCGGAAATAAAAAAGACTTTGATTAACACTTTGCAGAATGAAAGCTACACAACGGGAATGGGCGGCCATATAATTGCTGGTTTTCGCATTAAGCCTCCCATTATTCCACTTGCCATTTATGCAAACGGCAAATATTATTTTGGTGGCAACACAAACAGCCAATTCTCTCAAGGTTTTGTGTTAGAAGCGGGCGGCGGATTTGCCCTTTGATATAGCACTCATTTCTTCGCCAGAGAATTTCGCGGGCGAACACGAAATTTTAGAACAGATGTTTGAGCGTGGCTTGAAAATGCTTTATGCGAGAAAGCCACAAATGCCAGAGCCTTTGCTGGAGAGGTGGATAATTGGCTTTGATATAAAATGGCATAATTACATTTTATCTTGGCAAGGTTCTGCGCATAGTTTTGAGGAATTGGAAAAAATTAACACAGATATATGTTTTTTAAGTCCAGTTTTTGATTCCATTTCCAAATTCGGATACAAAGCTAAATATAATAATCAAGAGCTAAAAGAGGGTATTCTCGTTTGGAGGGATTTTCAGAAAAAAGAAAACCGCTCGCAGAAATTATTTGCGCTTGGCGGTGTTGCCGCAGAAAACATAGCAGAGCTTGAAGGTCTTGGATTTGATGGTGCTGCTGTGCTGGGCGCGGTGTGGCACAGCCCCGACCCTGTGGAAGCACTTTTGGAAATTGGTTCAGACAATTTTTTTTCTACCTTCCCCTAAATGAAAACAAATTTTCACGAACAGGACTCAAAAATTATAGCCCCAACTTATGCAAAGGCAAATGTGGACTTCACGCACGGAAATGGTGCTTTGCTTTTTGATAGCAATGGGAAGGAATATTTGGATTTTGCGAGCGGAATATCCGTAAATGCGCTTGGGCACTCTCACCCTGCCATAAAAAAAGCGATATGGGAGCAGAGCGAAAAGTTTTCGCATATCTCAAACTTATTCCCAAACTCACCGCAAATAAAACTCGCTCAGAAAATGCTCTCGCTTACCAAGTTCGGCAAAGAAAAAGGCAAAGCCTTTTTTTGCAATTCTGGCACTGAGGCAAACGAAGCCGCTATAAAATTTGCGAGAAAATATTTTAACAGCAAAGACGAAAAAGAGCGTGTTGAAATAATAACATTTGAGAGCGGTTTTCACGGACGCACCTATGGCGCACTTGCTGCAACGGGGCAAGAAAAACTGAAAGAGGGTTTTGGTCCAATGCCTGCCGGATTCAAGCACGTGAAATGGGACAATGCAGAGGAATTGCAAAAGGCAGTTGGCGAAAATACGGCGGCTATAATGCTTGAGCCTGTGGTTGCGGAAGGCGGAATTTTGATGCCTTCAAAAAAATTTATAGAAACGATAAACAAACTCAAAAAGCAAAGAGGCTGCCTAGTTATAGCAGACGAAATTCAAATTGGGTTTGGGCGTTGCGGGGCAATTTCCTGTTCGGAGCTTTTTGGCATAAATGCAGATATCACCACTTGGGCAAAATCTTTGGGTGGCGGCTTGCCGCTTGGCTTGGTGCTTATGAGCGCGAAAATTGCCGAGTGCCTAAAACCAGGCGACCACGGAACCACCTTTGGCGGAAACCCCATAGCTTGCGCCGCGGGGCTTGCTGTTTTGGAAATTATTTCAAAACCTAAAGCTCTTTCAAATGTAAAGGAGCGGTCTTTGCAGTTGAAAAATGGCTTGGAAGCTCTTGCGAAAAAACATTCTTGCCTTGGCAAAGTTCGTGGCTCTGGCTTGCTGCTTGGCATTGAATGTAAAAAACCTGTGGCAGATGTGATTGCTGCTTGCAGGGAACAAGGCTTGATTATTTTGCGCGCTGGCACAGATGTTTTGCGTTTTTTGCCTCCGCTCATCATAACAAAAACACAGGTGAATGAGGCTTTGAAAAAATTAGACAGAGGACTAGGCAAATGTTAGATTCCATAATTAAAGAAACTAAAGCAAATCCAAATGCTGCGATTATTTGGATGCACGGGCTTGGCGCAGATGGCCACGACTTTGCGGATATTGCCCCAGAGCTTGGGCTTCCCGAAAATGCAGCCATAAGATTTATTTTTCCGCACGCACCCATAATGCCTGTCACGATAAATGGCGGTTATAAAATGCGAGCTTGGTACGATATTTCGGATATGGATTTGGGGCGGGATCCAGATATTGAAGGTATTGAAAAAAATTCCAAATTTGTTGAGGAATTCGTGGATGCGGAAATTGAAAAGGGTATAAGTTCGGAGAAAATTTTGCTCATAGGGTTTAGCCAAGGTGGAGTTATGGCTTTGCACACAGCTACTCGCTATCCAAAAAAGTTAGCAGGTGTCGCAAGCCTTTCTTCTTATTTTCCCACAACAAGCACAATGCCGAGTGATGAAGTGAACTCAAAAATTCCCGTATTTTTTGGCTATGGAAACTACGACAATGTTGTATCGCCATCTCTCAGCCAAAAAGCGTTTGATTTTTTGAAATCAAATGGGAATCCGATAGAGAAACATTCTTATGATATGCAACATTCGGTGTGCATAGAGGAATTGACTGCGCTAGGAAAGTGGATTGCAAAATGCCTGTAAAAATTTCACTGGGTATTTCCTCTTGCCCAAACGATACCTTTATTTATCAAAACCTCATTGAAGGCAAAGTCCAAACCCCTTGCCCCATTTCAGTTGAATATGCCGATGTTCAAACATTGAATGAAAAAGTTTTGAAAGGCGAATTGGATATGGCAAAGGTGAGCTGTGCCGTGTATCCATTGGTTAAAGACAATTACAGAATTTTAGATAGCGGCGGTGCAATTGGTTATGGTTGCGGGCCTCTGTTGCTCTCTTCTTTCAGCGAAAAATTTGAACCAGAATTTCCAGTCTATTTACCAGGTGAACAAACAACCGCCGCCGCTTTATTCAAATTCTGGTTCAAAAAAAATAACCATAAAATCCAAATCTTAAAATTTGACGAACTATACCGCCAGCTCTGCGAAAAAAAAATAAAACAGGGAGTGGTTATACACGAGCATCGCTTTACCTGGCAAAGAGACGGCTTGCATTTAATAGCAGACTTGGGCGCATATTGGGAACAGGAATTGCAAGTTCCAATACCGCTGGGATGCACGGTTATAAAAAGAGATTTGGGCGAAGAACTTGCCAAAGAGATGGATTTATGCGTTCAAAAAAGTTTAAAACTCGCTTGGGAACGCAAAGAACCTGTCACCGATTTCATAAGAAAACTAGCCCAAATAGACGATGATGGAGTAATTTTGCAGCATATAAGGATGTTTGTGAATGAGTATTCGCTGAATAGAGGCGAAAAAAGTGAAAAAGCATTTAGTTTACTATATTTGCCATAGCTATGCCTCAAAACCCAAACGAAATTTATTGGAATTCAGACCGCAAAATGCGTTTTTTGTTTGCGGTTTCTGGTTTCGCAGTATTTTTTGCGTTGCTCTATTATTTATCTGATGTGCTTACACCCTTTGTTGTGGCGTTTTTGCTCGCTTATATTTTGAATCCGCTTGTGAATATTTTGCAAAAAAAAATCAAGCACAGATGGGTGGCTGCCATTTTGGTTTTGCTTATTGTGCTGGTGGTTTGCATTGGAGCGGCATTTATATTTGTCCCTATGATGATTGAGCAAGGCGTGAATTTGGGGCGTTTATTGCAAAAATATGCGCATAACAGTGCTTGGAAAGAAACCCTAATGAAATATTTGCCAGATGAATTTTTGGAAAAAATACAACATATATGGGAAGAAAAAGATTTTGAACCCGTTATGAACCAGCTTCAAAATATGGATTTGCTCAAAATTTCGCAGAGTATTTTTTCAAAGATTTTGCCAGGCGCAGTTGGCGTATTTTCTGGGGTTGGCAGGGTGCTGGTGTGGTTTATAGGCATTTTTATGGTTGCGCTTTGCCTAGTGCTCATGTTGCTGGATTTTGAAAATATGAAAAAAAGCTTGGCTCGGCAAATTCCCGAAGAATATTCAGAAAAGGTTTTGCAGTTCTTTAGTTCTTTTGATAACATAATGAGCAAATATTTTAGAGCGCAAACTTCCATTGCCGCTATAGTCGGGGTGCTTTTTGCAATATCGTTTAACATAATGGGATTACCTTTGGGGCTTCCCTTTGGGCTTTTTATAGGCGTTTTGAACATGGTTCCATATATGCAAATAGCGAGCATTCCAATAGCGGCATTTTTGGGTTTAATCTATTCTTTGGAAACGGGAATTGCTTATTGGCAAGTGGTTCTGATAATAACTGCAATTTACGGGGGCGTTCAAGTTTTGCAAGATATGGTGATAACTCCAAAAATAATGGGCGGTGTGCTTGGCCTTTCTCCAATTCTCATTTTGATGTCTCTTGCAATTTGGGGAAAACTGCTGGGATTTTTGGGATTTGTTCTTGCCATTCCATTTACGTGCATTGCCATTGCCACATATAAAAGCTATCTTGTGAGGAATAAGGGTACAGCCAAATGCGACTAGACAAATATTTGCAGGCGAAATATCCAGAATATTCCAGAACAGATTTGCAAAAAATAATTGCAGATAAAAAAGTTCTATTGAACGGCAAACCCTTGCTCAAAAGTTTTGAAGTAGAGGAAAATAATGATTTGCCCATTGAAATTTTGCAGTTGCCCGTTAAAACAGAAAGCCATTTGGAACCCGAAAACATTCCGCTGAATATAATTTTTGAAGATGAACATTTAGCGGTAATCAATAAACCACGCGATATGGCAATGCACCCAGGAAACGGAGTGAGCAAAAAGACACTCGCTGCCGCATTGCTTTGGCATTTCAAAAATCTCTCCCAAGTGAACGGCCCCTTGCGCCCTGGAATTTTGCACAGGCTAGACAAAGACACCCCAGGTCTTTTGGTTGTGGCAAAAACAGATTTGGCTCACAGGGAATTAACCCGCCAACTGGAAGCGCGAATTTTGGAGCGAACATACCGAGCGGTGATTTGGGGAATTTTGCGCGACCAAGAAGGCGAAATTGATGCACCCATAGAACGTGACCAGAGGAACCGCCTTAAAATGAGTGTGCAGGCAGAGGGCAAAGCCGCAAAAACAAATTACAAAACGCTGGAAACTTATGGCATTGCATCTCTGGTTGAGTTCAAACTGAACACTGGAAGAACCCACCAAATAAGGGTTCACGCACGATACTTGGGAAATCCAGTTGTTGGCGACCCGCTTTATGAAGGCAGGGAAGAAAGCGCAAAAAGAATAGATACCATTTACAAACCTGTGGCAGAAAAACTTTTGGAATTTGCTCCCGCCCAGCTTTTGCAATCTTACAAAATAAAATTCAAGCATCCTAAAACAAAAAAAGCAATGGAATTCAAAATAGAAGAAGACGAGTCCTTAAAAAAAGCTCTTGACTATTTACGAAAAAACCGCGAAAAAAACAATTTGCCTGTGCAGCTTTTTGAACCGCCCCAAATTTTTGCAAACCCAGAAGATATAGAGCTGCCCCCCGAAGAAATTGAAGAAATACCTGTGAAAGAACGTCCAACAAGGGCAGAGCGTTATGCCACCACAAAAATAAAACGCGCCTTGAAAAAAGAAAAGAAGCTCATGCTCCAGACAAAAGATAATCCCTAAATATTTTGTCTTTTTCGCAGATATGGTCTATCCACCAATCTTTGAGGAAATCCAAAAATTCCTGAGGGTTGTGGTCCCATAAACTTTTGCTTCCTTCATGTGATAGCTTATTTCTCAACTCATTGTGCCAAGCTTGATGTTTTTTAAAATCGGTGAAACCGCATTTGCGCAAAAAATCCTCTTCAACATCAAAATGGATATGCGTATATTCGGTCACCATACCGATTACCGACTTGAGCACATTTTCGCCGTGCTTATTCTGCATTGCGTAGAACAGAGAATTGATGGTGGACACAATCCCCTTGTGTTGCTCGTCAATAATGTGTATTCCCAAATCGTATTCTGGTTTCCACACAATAAAGAGATTATGGTTAAACATAGTATCATTCATTACTGATTTTTCCATATATATCCTCGTATTTTGATTTAATATAGTAAAAAATTAATTTTTTATTTTTAAAAGTATATGAAAATTCTCATCCTTCTTCTCGTTCTCCTAGTTTCCCTTTCTTGGTCAAAGGAGAAACAAAAAGTTGAAGTTCCTATAAACATTGGGGTTGGTCCGGCTTTTTTCTGGATTCCAGGGGTTGTAGGTAGGGAACTACATTCAGGAACTAAATTTGATTTTTATGAGATTCTTACCTCAAAAATGCAGAAGGAGAATGAAAATAAAACTCCAAAGAAATACAAGAAATTTGAGAATAAGAAAGAAGAGATACATTTTTCACCGCTTTGGATGTCATTCATTCCAAAGTATTTAATTATCAGTCCGGGGGCAGAAAATTCTATTTACGGCGGGATTTGGTCTTTTCTTAGTATAGAAGAGACCATTTTTGACAACAAATTCATAAAATTAGATGCGGAAGTGGTTTTGCCCACTATCTCTTATCTTTACACCAACGCTCAGAAAAATGCCCCTAACACGCAGCATCTCTTGGGAATAGGCGCAATGCTAAGGTATAACAATACAATAAGATTCAACGAAAAATTTTTAGCCACGCTTGCTTATGGACACAATTTCAATCTGCCGCTCTTTACTATTGGCCCAATCCCCAACAACACTTACAAAGAAGCAAACACATCCGAGCGGCAGCAATGGTTTCAAACAGGAGTTTTATCATTGGTTTTCCATTTCAGATTCAACACAAAGCAGAAAACTTGAGGTAAAACGGGTTTGGTTTACGCCAAAGATTTTTTCTATATTAACTTTGGTAGGAGCAATAAGCCTCAATTAACACAGGAGGTTTCTGTTGTCTATAAAAAACAACAGAATAAAAGCCAGTATGGGATGGTTAGTTAGAAAAATTTTTTTGACGTTAAAATTCATAGTAACGCAAATATAGAAAATTATTTTCCCGCTTCCAGCCAGTTATTCCCCACCCCTGCATTGGCAACAATCGGAACATCCAAAGGCAAGGCGTTTTCCATTTCGCTCTTGATCATTTGCGAAAACTCAACCGCTTTTTCCGCAGGGCATTCAAAAACGAGTTCATCGTGAACTTGCAAAAGCATTCTAAGCGGCAAGTTTTCGTTTTTTATTTTGCTCTGCAAACGAAGCATAGCTTCCACAATCAAATCTGCCGCGCTGCCCTGAATTGGCGTGTTCATAGCTACACGCTCCGCTGCCGCTCGCTCCTGATGGTCGCTCGCATTCAATTCAGGCAAATAACGCCGCCTTTTTGCCATTGTTTCTACAAAGCCGTTTTCTTTTGCGGTTTTCACAACTTCCTCAAAATATTCCTTCACCTTGCTGTAAAAACTGAAATACCCATTTATGAATTCCACAGCTTTGGAACGAGCTATGTGCAAATCTTTTGCAAGCCTGAATGCGCTCATTCCATAAATTATCCCAAAATTCACAACCTTTGCAACCGCCCTCATTTCGTGGCTAACCTCGCTAGTCCCAAAAATTTTCGCAGCCGTTATGCTGTGAACATCTTCCCCTTTTAAAAAAGCATTTTTCAACTCTGGGTCTCCGCTCAAATGAGCTAACATTCTCAGTTCTATTTGCGAATAATCAACAGAAATTATTTTCCAATTTTTTTGGCTTGGAACAAATGCCGCCCTTATTTTTTTGCCCTCTTCGCTTCTAACAGGAATGTTTTGCAAATTTGGGTTCACACTAGAAAGCCTGCCCGTGGCTGTGCCCCAGGGCAAAAAGGTTGTGTGTATGCGGTTTGTTATGGGCGATACCAATTTGGGCAAGGCTTCTGTGTAGCCCCCTTGCAGTTTTTGAAGTTCGCGCCAGCTCATAATGCAACCCAAAATTGCGTTGGATTCTGTGCTTTCGGCGAGCATTTCCAAAGTTTCGGCATCTGTGCTTGGGCCGCTCGCATTTTTTTTGAGCACTGGGAGTTTTAATTTCTCGTACAAAATATTAGCAAGTTGTTTGTGTGAGGCTAAGTTAAAATTTTCACCTGCTATTTCAAAAATTTGGTTTTCAAGTTCTGCGATTTTTTTCTGAAATTCCGCATTGAGAGCGGCAAGTGCCTCATCGTCTATTGAAATGCCAAGGTTTTCCATTTCGTAAAGGCATTTTATCAAAGGCATTCCTCTATTTTCAAAAAGCTCAAAGAGATTTCTTTTTTTGAGTTCGCCCTTGCTCTGTTCCCATTTTGAAAAAAGCAAAGCAGAATTTTCTGGTTCGCTTTTGTTATACGCACCAGGGTTCAAAAGCCACTGCGCAAAAAGAACATCTATTATTTTGCAACTAGGCCATTCTTTCAATTCATTATAATGAAAAAACTTTTTCGCATTGTAAAACACAAGTTCCAAATCTTGTTTTGCTAAAATCTCCTTTAGCCATTCTTCAAAAAGCGTTTTGTCTTTGGATAGTTCGTAATATTTATTTTCGTTTTTGCTGATGGTAATCGCTTCGTTTTCAAGCGAAAAAACCAAAATTTTCGCGGTGCTTAAATCCGCATCCATTTTTTGCAAGGCTTCTGCGCTATCAATAATATTTCTTTCCGATTTTGGTTGCAAATCGAAAAATATGGATGGATATTCGCTAACGCTCGGCAACAAGGGAATGAGGCTCGGTATTTCATAATCTATGAATAGTTTGTACAAAGCATCTTTGTCTAAACCTTTGTAGCGCAAATTTTCGGGTTTGTAGCCAAAGTCGTGTTCGCTTTTTAAAGTTACCAATTCCTTGCTCAAAAAGGCTTTTTCTTTGCCTGCGATTAAAAGTTCCTGTTTTGCTTTTGGGAGTTCCGAAAGATTATCATATATGTTTTCCAAAGTCCCAAATTTCGTTAAAAGCTCTACCGCACTCTTTGGACCTATTTTTGCAACCCCAGGTATATTGTCGGAAGAATCCCCAACAAGAGCGAGGTAATCCACAATTTGCTCTGGACTAACTCCAAACTTATCTTTAACCTGCTGAACGCCAATATCTATTCCCTTTGCACCGCTTTCAATTTGATAGATGTGAATTTGGGAGTTTACAATTTGCGCCATATCTTTGTCTTTGGTCACCAGATATACGAAGTAATTTTTTTTTGCGGCAAGTTTTGCAACCGATGCCATTACATCGTCTGCTTCAAAACCTTCACAGCCGAGAATTGGTATTCCGCATTTTTCAAGAGATTCGTTGAGATACGGCATTTGCTCCACCATCTCTGGAGGCATTGGGGCACGGGTTGCTTTGTATTCGGAATAAAGCTCGTTTCTAAAAGTTTTTCTAGACACATCGCGCACAATCGCAAAATAATCCGGCTTATGGCTTTTCACTATGCGAAGAATTGCCCCCCAATACCCGTGCAAAACCGACACAAGCTGCCCCTTGCTATTCCTGAGCGGGTTTCTAGTATAAGCATAAAACATACGAAAAGCAAGCGCAGACGAATCTATAAGAAATAAACGAAACATTATTTGAAAATCTCCCAGTGACCACCTTTATTAGGACCAACTCTTTTAATTAATTTTTGTGTTTTCAAAAGTTTGATGTTCTTTTCTATTCCCTTCACGCTTATATTTAATATTTTTGATAATTCAGCGACTTTTATATTTGGATTTTTTCTAATCAATTCTAAAATTTCTACCCTACTTTTTTCAGTTTGTACCCTACTTTTTGCGATTTCTACCCTACTTTTTTCAGTTTGTACCCTACTTTTTGCGATTTCTACCCTACTTTTTTCGGTTTGTACCCTACTTTTTGCGATTTCTACCCTACTTTTTTCGGTTTGTACCCTACTTTCTGTATATTCGTATTTCAATGAAATTCTTGTAACGCTTTCCGAGAAATTAAAAATCTCCCTGCCATATAATTTGGTTATCGCAGGTACGCCAGAACCTAAATTTTCCACCAGTTCCAAGTCTTTAAAAACTCGCATAATTTCAGGATTTCTCGGCTTGGAAAGCCCTGTGAAAAATTCTTCTTTGCCAATCCAAGCAAGCAAATTTCCATAAGTTGTTATTTCAAATCTATCTTCAAAAATTTCAAAAATTGGAGTATCGCCAGCAGAATAATCGTTATGAGCAAAAGCATTTATAACTGCCTCTCGCAAGGCTTTGGAATCCACAAGTCTCGTTTCTATTCTATAAGGATAAGTTTTCGTTGCCATAGTTATATTTTCAACATCTAATCTTTCTAAAACTTTATTAAGTGCGGTTATTAAACATTGGTCGCCATATTCTTCGTTTTGAATTAAATCTATTCTATCTTTGCCTGCCCATTTAGCAAGTCTAATGGAAACTCTATTTTCGTCTGCAAGCAAATATGCAACCTGACTGAATTTATTGCCTACTTTCAAATTTAAATTTTCTGCAAATCTGCTGTTTAATTCTTTATGTTTGCCTGCATAGTAGATTTTAAGCTGTGTGAAAGTCAAGTCTTGCTTGCGAGAAATTATATTGGCAAGCGATATTGGATAGCGAGCCGCTAATAGTTGCTCTATCATTTCTTCTGTCATAGGCTGGGCAGAACTTCCAATGCGAATATAACAGCCTGCTTCTGAACGTCCTTTTTGTTTAATGTAATACGGAGGGCTTGCACCGCTTGCCAAATTCACAACAATTATGGTTTTATCTTTTCTTTTCTCCGTCCAAATATCAAATAAGCCCATTATGCTAGGGCGAATATTGTCTTTTAACCTATCTTTTATTTTCAATTGAATTTCATCTGGCTTGCCAACGCCGGCTACGCCTCCTTTTTTATTTATTCCAATGTAAATTTTCCCGCCTTTTGCGTTTAAGAATGCAACGACAAATTTTTCCAAATCATCCGTTAATTTCTCCTTAAACTCAATTCGGTGATTCTCAACTAAATTGGGCATAGGTGAAATTTAGAAAAAACACCTACAACCACACACAAACGTACGGCAATCACATTTATATTGTCTGAACCAGAATTGCCAGAATAGTGAGAAAAGCCTATAGGCGAGGCTCTTAAATTTAATTTTCTATTTTATCAGCAAGCCTTTAGGGAATATTCTTTTTTCTACTATTCCGTCGCCCTAAAGCAATTTAAACCTTTAGGAGATTGCTTTATGGGACAGATTTTTTGTTCTTGTGCCTATGACATTGAAACAATGACTTGTTGCGTATATGATGCCGACAAGTTCCACGCAAATTGCTATGCCCACAGCGGTTCGGTTTTTTCGGTGCATTACTTATTGCGCCAAAAACCCTATAATGTTATGTGGGGAGGGCGTTACGTAGCTCTTGACGATTATTATAAACAATCAGTAGGTTTAAATTCACTTAACGAAGATATAGTAATAGATGCTGTGCCAGTATTGACAGAAACGGGCGGTGGTACAATGATGACTTTATTCGATGGTGCTTCAATTGAAACAACTGAAAATCTGGCTGGAGCTTGGTGTGGAGATTTGTTGCAAATTGTTGATAAATTGCCAAAAAAATATAAACTTATAAACTGTTGCTTTGCCGATATGTGGGGAAGAGCAAGATATTGTTACTCTGTATTTGGAACGGATAAGAAAGGTTACATATTAAAAAACAAAGTCAATAAAAGGCTTCAAGGCATTACGTATAATATCAGTCAAAAACGCGAATTAAAGAGATATATTAATGTCAAGAAAGATGAGAATGGCAAGAAATTAGTCACTGAATTTGTGAATAAACAAGAAGCAGAATATTATAATGCTAAAGTTGAGAGTCGGAATTTATTTTCTAAATTTAATGAGGAAATTTATGACTGATCGGGAATTTTCTATATTATACATTATGAATAACACATCTTTCACTCCGCAAGGTTGGACATCGCCTTTCTTTACAAAAGAGGCGTATGGAAAATATTTGGAAGAAAATGATTATGTTCATAACGATAGGCTTCGCCCAGAGGGTCAGGATATTTTCGACTGGTTGATGGAAGACCAAAAAATCCTTGATATTGGTGCTGATGGAATGACAATGAAAGAAACTTTGGCTATGTTAAAATAATGGCAAACAAACCAGCAAATTTTCCGATATTCACAGAATTGAACGAACAAGAAATTCAAGCTAGGATAGAAAAACTTGCTAATTGTCTTGGAAATATTCCCGCTATGCTTGATTTGCCCGATTTACAGGTTGATGCTAAGTGCATAGCCCAAATTATAGACAAAGTGGAAAAACGCAGAGTATATTTCCATATTTTTCACAACGGAATGGAAATGGGTGAATTAAATGAATTTTCTCTTTATTGTTTTTGGATAATAAAATTGAGTCCTTTCAAACATCAACTTGTGCAAAATAACGAGTTAAATGCCAAAATTGCTATAAAACTTTTGTTGAATGTTGTACGCAAAGTTGCGGATAAAGAGAATAAATCTATTAGCATAAGCCAAGAAACCATACAGACAATTTACTATGCTTTTCGTTACAGAGATTTAAGTAAAGAGTCTGTTATGGTAATATCTAAAAGTTTAGTTGGTTGAATTATACAGGGCTTTCGCGCCGTGAGATTATGGCTTTGTAGATTGCCCCGCCTTTTGGCAGGGGTGAGGGTTATTCTTCTTCCTCTTCCCATATTATCCATTTCAGTTTTTTTTCTATTGTTAGAATATTATTTGTGCTATACTCTCTTATCCCACCTTTATTGTTATATCGATGTAAGTATATTTTGTTCCAACCCTTTTTGACATCCAAGTTCCAGATTCTCTTACTTGAATTACAAGCTATTTTTCCATCTTTTGAAAAATACGCATAAAAAATTGATTCTATAACCTGTTCATCTTCATAATAAATCATCAAGCCACCAATAATATTTCCATTGCCATTAGTTAGTACAAATTCTTCGCCAAATATTTTAATATTTTCGGGATAAGAAGTACAAGAACGTTGTTCTCCATCAAGAAAATCCTTTAAATATTCATCAGCAGGTACTGCTTTATCCAGTTCAAGATTGACCACCCCATTAGTTACACTGCCTACTTTTACATGCCACTCACAATCCTCATAATCGTCACAAGTCATTCCACCATAAGCATCAACAATTCCGTTCCCCTTATATATAGAGCGACCATTTCTATTGTAAACTTGCGAGTTTTCGTTGAACGAACCGCCTTGCCCGTCACCACCGCCAGTGTCATCGTCCGATGAGCAGGAAAATGTGAATGTCAAGGCAAATCCGAAGATAGCCGCCAGTAGAAAACGTCTATTTGTTTTCATAGTGAACTCCTTTGTTGAAGAGAAGTGAATTAGTGTATAGGGGGGGGGGGGGGGGGGGGGGGGGGGGGGGGCAGAAAGACAATGGATTTATTCGGCTTCTTTGGCTATCGGCTAGTGTGAAATGACTATCAGAAAAAACATTCCGAGAGCTTGCACCGCAAGCCCTAGCATTAAATGTCGTTTTGCCAACAAGAGTCATATTTACTATAAAATAGAAAATTGGAAGGAAATAAAGCCAAAAAATGAGCTTCATTCTGAAAATCCTGTAAATTCTGCAAATTCTGGTTCAGACAATTTTCTACATTTCCCCAATGTATCCACTTCTCGCGCTACCGATAGCTTATTTGCTAGGCTCAATACCAACGGCGGTTTGGGTTGCAAGAATTTACAAGAAAATAGATATAAGAGAATACGGCAGCAAAAATGCTGGTTTGACAAACGTATTCAGGGTTTTGGGGTGGAAACCTGCCCTGCCTGTTATTGCGGTTGACTTGGCAAAGGGTTTTTTCGCGCCTTTTATAGCAATGCGATTAAATGCTGCCGAAGGTACTTCGGAGGTTTATATGTGGCTTCCGGTTGTTGCTGGAATGCTTGTGGTTTTGGGGCATAGCTTTACCTGCTTGGCGAGGTTCAAGGGTGGAAAAGGAGTTTTAACAACGCTCGGCGTGTTCCTCGCTTTGCAACCTGTGCTCGCTCTCACCTGTTTTGCCTTTTGGGGGCTTTTATTTGTGGTTACAAAATATGTATCTGTGGCAAGCATCGGAGCCTGCGCTATGCTCTCTGTGCTTTCTGCGGTTTGTTTTGTGTACGAGTGTGATGGCATGAATATTTACGTTCTCATTTTATCTCAGATTGTGGCGATTTTTGTTATTGTTAAACACAAGGCGAATATGGTTAGGCTTTATCACGGCACAGAAAATGGATTTGGAAAAAAGAGGAAAACATGATAGGCGAACTTAATGAAGAAAGCGGAATAATGGGAATTTACAATGGAGTGAATATTGTCCGCAATGTGTCCACAGGTCTTTACGCTTTGCAGCACAGAGGGCAAGAGAGCACAGGCATTGCTGCCGCAAATGGCGATAAGGTTAGGGTGCGCAAATCAATGGGTTTGGTAGCTGGCTTTGTGCAAGACGGCAAACTAGACGAAATTGCCGAAAACTGCATCGCGGCAATAGGTCACGTTAGATCCAGCACTGTGAATAACCGCACACTTGCAAATGCACAGCCTATGCTTGTAACTTGCAAATGGGGTTTTTTGGCTGTGGTGCTCAACGGCAGCATAACCAATGCAGGCGAACTTCGTGCAGAAATGGGAGAAAGCGGGCATATTTTTCAGAGCAATTCCCCCGCCGAAGTTATTTTGCACGAAATTTCACGTACCAAAGCGGATAATTTAACAGATGCGATTCGCACTGCCATAAAAAAATTCAAAGGCAGTTTTTGCACTTTGTTTTTAACCCCAGATACAATGTACGTTGCAAGAGACGGTTTTGGATTTAGACCGCTTTGCATGGGCAAAAAAAACGATTCGTGGTTTTTCGCAAGCGAGTCTTGCGCATTTGATTTATTGGGAGTTGATTACGTTAAAGATATTCACCCTGGCGAATTTTTGGTTATAAATAAAGACGGAATACACTCCGAGCAACTATTGAAGAAAAACCGAAAAGCCTTTTGCATTTTTGAATTTGTTTATTTTGCTCGCCCCGACAGCAAAATTTATGAACAGAGCGCAGACAAGGTTCGCAGAAAAATGGGAAAAAAGTTAGCAGAAGAACATCCAGTAGATGCAGACATAGTAATTCCCTGTCCCGACAGTTCCACAACCGCCGCACTTGGCTATGCGCAAGCGAGTGGAATTCGATTTGAAATAGGTCTTTTGAGAAACCATTATCTAGGCAAGACATTTATAGATCCTTCTCAAAATGTTCACGAACAAAGGGTGAAACTTAAATTCAACACAATAAATGGAGTGCTAAAAGATAGAAGAATATGTTTAGTTGACGATTCCATTGTTCGCGGAACAACTCTAAAAATTCTCTGCAAAATGATACGAAACGCAGGAGCAAAAGAAGTCCACATTCGCGTTGCAAGCCCGCCCGTTGAACACCAATGCAATTACGGAATGGATTTTCCAAGTCCAACAGAATTGATTGCAACCTCGCTCGCACCTGCGGAGGTTGCAAAAATGCTTGGTGTGGATAGCCTCGGTTATTTGAGCGTAAAGGGAATGCGAGAATGCACCGGACTGCCAGACGATTTTTGCTGTGCTTGTTTTGACGATATCTATCCCGAATAATGCCATTTCCCGAAAAAATTTCCGCTTGCTTTGCCTCTAAATTTTCAGTTGGCAAAAATTGCCCGTTAAAAATGCAGGTTAAATTTTCCGAAAAAGAAAACATTAAAAAAAATGGTTTTATGCGCGACCCAACAGGGGACAAAAAAGCAGAAATAGAAAGTGGAATTTTGCAAAAATACAAAGGGCGTTTATTGGTTATGGCGAGTAATGAATGTGCTTTGCATTGCAGATTTTGTTTTAGAAAAAATATTGAAAAAAAGAAAATCCAAAATTTGCCTGCCAAACTGCATAAAATTCTGAAAAAAGATAAAAGCATAAAAGAGGTTATTTTAAGCGGCGGCGACCCTTTGATGCTTGGGAACGATGAACTGCAAGCAATTTTCAAAGCCATTCCAAAAAACATAAGAATTCGCATTCACACTCGCCTGCCCGTAGCTTTGCTAAGCCGTTTTACTCCTACATTATTGCATTTATTCAAACAACTGGACCAACGTTTGATTTTTGTGGTGCACGTGAATCATCCTAATGAATTGGATAAAAAATCCGAGAAAATTTTTCGCAGCCTAGCAAAAATGGACATTATTATTTTAAGCCAAAGCGTACTTTTAAAAGGCGTAAATGATAGTGCAAAAATTTTAACCGAACTTTTTGAAAAATTATTTTCCCAAGGCGTTTTGCCATATTATTTGCACCAATTGGATAAAGCTCTCGGCACTGCGCATTTTGAAGTTCCAATAAAACGAACCAAATCCATTTTCAAGGAATTAAAAGAAAACCTACCTGGTTATTTAGTGCCGAAGTTTGTCAAGGAAGTGAAGGGGGCAAGGGCAAAAGTTTGGATTAACTCAAAAATTTTATAGCATTTTCAAATAATATTATTTCATTTTTGAACTTGCCAATGCCAGTATTGCAGCTATCGCAAACCCAACCGCGAATATGCAAATCTTTATGGCTGTGGTCTAAGGCTATTTTACCCGTCAATTTAGGTGTTGCTGTTTTATTGCAAACAGGGCAACTGTAAAATTCCAATTCTGATTTACTTTTCTTCCGTGCCTTTCTTTTCTTTGAAATCGCATTAACTCCGTCTATTACTTTTTCGCAATCTTTGCAAGAAAGCCCTTCGGAAAAAGTTTTAGTGTTCAGCAATCTTTGACATACATTGCAAACTTTTTTCAAATATAAATCCCCAGTTTTTATAGGGTCAAAAACTTTATAATCGCCATTGGGAATTGAAATTGGTTCTTTGAACCAGATGAAATTAATTTTGCTCTCTTTTTTACCCTTGCTTTCAATAATTCCAACGCTATACTTTTTGAGTACTGCCCCATTCACCTTTATATCTTTGCTGATATAAACGAAAACATTGTCGCTTGCTTTACCTTTTTCTTTAATCATAGCTAAAATATAGTAAATTGTGCAACAAGCCACAAGGATAGGCTTAAGCCTTCAATGCTTTCTCATAAATATCCGCAAATTTGCGAATTCTCTCCTTTTCAGCGGCGGTAGGGATTGCCACCCAAGCGGCTTTTCTGTCGGGAGAAACTACAGATACATATTGCAGTTCTAAATTGGCTTTTTTGTCATCATATTCATTTTTCAATTTATCGAGCATACTATTAATCACAGCCTTGCTTTTTCCTGAATTTTCTATTTCTGCGGATTTTTTTGCAAACTCAACCGCCAATGCAGAAATCGTTTTTTCAAATTCCTCATCACTCATCGCAGGTTTTCTTTTTGTGTAAATTTTATTCCAGTCTAGCTTATTTACAGAAAGGTTATAGGCTGAGTTAGGTTGCGTAGCTTGCAGAGTTTGCGCAGTTATGTTGCTCTTTGATTTTCCCGTCAATATTTCAATTAGATTGAATTCTATTTTTCTCATTCTCTCTGAGACAATGCTTCGCATTTTGGTTTTTTGTTTAGAATTAAAAACTTCATCTATACGCATAAATATACCTCTAAGTTCTATATCGGCATATTATGGAAAAAGTTTAGCTGTTTTTTCTATATTACCTCAATGCAGAAAAAGCGACATACGGATAATTTTTCTTCTCATTTATTTTGGGATGTTCCCAAAAACAGTGTGGATTTGGATAAATATCCGCAATTCATAGTCAAGAGAGTTTTGGAATACGGCTTATTGGATGACTGGTTTTTTATCAAAAATTATTATGGCATTGAAAAAATTGCAGAAATCGCAAAAAATTTAAGGGAATTGGAACCCAGAGCTTTGTCTTATATTGCTGCGGTTTCAAAAACGCCGAGAGAAAAGTTTAGATGCTACAATTATCAGCAATTGAACAAAACACATTTGAACTCTTAAAAAAGTTGCAAAAATTGCCATTGCTGGCAAAAACCCGCCTTGTCGGTGGAACGGCTCTTGCTTTGCAAATCGGTCACAGAAAATCCATAGATTTGGATTTTTTTGGAGAACTTGATTTTGAAATCCAAGAATTGATAGACAGCATAAAAGAATTTGCAGACCTCACAATTTTATCGGAGTCAAAAAATATTCATATTTATTCAATAAATGGAATAAAAGTTGATTTTGTCAATTACAAATATCCTTGGATAGATGATGCGATAAGCGAAGATGATATTTTGCTTGCAGGCATTAAAGATATAGCTGCTATGAAAATATCCGCCATAATAGGCAGAGGAACTAAAAAAGATTTTATAGACATTGCATTTTTATTGCAAAAATTTTCCCTTAAAGATATTTTGGATTTTTATTCCCTGAAATACAATGACGGCTCCATTTTTGCAGCTATGAAAAGTTTAACCTATTTTGATGATGCCGAAAACGATATTATGCCAGATATGCTGATTAAAAAATCTTGGAAGCAGGTGAAGAAAGAGATTGTATTTCGTGCGAGTACAATATGAAATGTATATGCACACCACCCACCCAAAGGAACCGCCAAATGACAACTAACCCAACCCTCGCCCTTGCTTGCAAATTGCTTTGCGTTGCTTGCAGGATTAAAATTCATTATACCCAATTTTTGGGTGGTGCTACTGCCCTTGAAATAGTTGTATATGGAATTTGTCCATTCTCTGCTTCATACGCCCTTATCGTATCTACATAAATATTTGAAAGTATCTTGTGTCTTTCGAGTTCCGCAGCAGTACAAATTGTTGCCCAACCGCTAGATCTCCATTCAAGCAGTTCATTTCCAATAGGTCCATACATTGTTGGCTCATTCCCATAAACTACATTGCTTTTTGTAAAATCAGTTTTTGCGTAGGCTGCTTTTCTGTCGGGAGAAACTACTGATACATACATTAGGTCTAAATCAACCATTTTATTGTTGTATTCTTGTCTCAATTTATCAAGCATACTGTTAATCATAGCCTTGCCTTTCCCCGAATTTCCTATTTCCATTGATTTTTCAGCAAATTCAAGAGCCAATGTTTTAACTGCATTTTCAATTTCCTCGTCACTCATTGTAGCTTCTCTTTTTGTATAAAATTTATCCCACATAGGTGTTTTAGGACTGTTTACAGAAAGATTATAAGCTGGATTAGCTTGTGTATTTGTAGGCAGCATTTCACCTTTATTTTTCTTTTTGATTCTCCCCATTAACGCTTCAATAACATTAAATTCTATTTTTTCGGTTATTTCTTTACCAATATTTTTACTTTGGCTTTTTTGCTGATATTGCTTAAAACCTTCCTGTATTCTCATAACATCATTAATACGCATAAACGCACCTCTAAGTTCTATATCGGCATATTATGGAAAAAGTTTAGCTGTTTTTTAGATAATATACCCATATCTAGCGTTACTCGTTCATTCTGGCACAATTTTTGCACGTACAAAATCAACCACTCTAAATAGAGGTTTTTATGAATATAAGCGGTTACGGTGTCTCATACAATTACAATGGTTACAACTCTTCGGCTAACAAAGTGAAAACATCTTCGGCTTTTGCCGTAGCACTTGACGAGAAAATAAAGACCGAAAGCAAAAAGAACAGTAATGCAAATCAAACAAGTCAAACCTATAACCCATTTGAAGATATGGCTAGGACAGGTAGCGTTAGCTTGCCGAGTTATATATATACCAAAACCGAGCCTACGAGAAGTGACGAAGAAATATTAAAAGATATGGTAGAGTTGGCAAAAAAACACGGTCGGCAAGGAACTTTTATGTATGAGGACGAAGAATTTAAAAGTTTGACAAAAGAATGGGTGTCTTCTGTTTCACCCGATAGAGAGGAAATTCTAAAAGAGGCAATGAAAGAAATAAATGAAAAAAAACATTCAATTAACAAGAAAGACATAGGAGAAAAAGATTTTGATTTGATAGATATGCTAATGCAAGCACTTAAAATGGGAAATGAAATAAATAAAACTGGCGGCGGCAATGAAAAAGCGATCAATGCTGACGGCAGTTTTATTTTAAATATGAACGGTGATACGTTTGATGCTTGTGTTGATGAGGGCATAGTGAAATATGCTAGTATTCGTGACGACAGCGGTCAAACTGTACTGATATTTGATAGCATACACGGTTCAGGGCAACTTGAGCAAGGTTGGACTAACGAAGAGGGTCTTCGTAATGGCGAACTTTCAATGGTATATCTCGAAGCTTATAAAAGCGTAAATGATCCTAATAGTTTTGTAAGTGAGAATGCCTTTAAGGTGGCGGGGTGATTTATGGAAATAAGCGGCTACGGCATCCCAGGTGCAATAAGCGGTTATGGAACACAATACATATCGCAAACTTCAAGCAAATCTTTTACAATTCCCGTATGGGGCGAGGATATAGCCAAAAAAGAAAATACGCCAATTGCAGGTAACGACCCATTCAAAGATGGTACTATTAAATTGCCAGAGTGGATGAACACAAAAACCGAACCTACAAGAAGCGATGAAGAAATTCTAAGAGAGTTAGAGGAACTCGCAAAAGAACACGCAAAAATGGGTGAATCCGTAAATGTGTTTGAAGACAAAAAATACACAGATTTAAAGTACGAATATGTATCATCTGTTTCGCCAGATAGGGCAGCCATATTAAACAAAGCAGTTTCAGAGATAAACGGAATAGTAAATGCGATATATGGAGCAGATTATAGCTTCTGCGACATATATCAGCAAATTGATTCACAGAGAGATAAAACCGATGAATACGATAAAGAGAAAAAAAAGAAAGAACTGATAGATTATTTTCTTGAAGCACTCAAAAAGAAAGATAAAGGAGAAGATAACAATGTTGCAATAGATATGAGCAATGACGAAACACTGGATATTTTGAATACAATAATCAAAAGCGATACGTATGCGGCTTTTGTTCAAAATGGCGTTGTGCGAGAGGTGGAATTTTTTGACCCAAGCATAGAACAAAAAAGCAACGAATGGGGAATAACTGGCAATTCAGTAATGATGTATAAAGACGGAAAATTCCTCCAAGGCCTTCGCCCAGAAGAGGTAACACGCAGGCACGAAGCTGCTGCCCATTATGATGCTGCTCATGATTTTGCTACGGGAGAGACAAGGCAACTAGATGAGAATTATTCCAAAACATACAAGGAAGCGTATAATATGACTTATGCGAAGTTGAAAAATAGTTTAGCTGCTTAAATATGCCACACATCTAGCGTTATCCACTCATTCTGGCACAATTTTTGCACGTACAAAATTAACCACTCTAGAGCGAGGTTTTTATGAATATATCAAGTGATTATAATGTCACAGGCAATAACTATGAGGTGAAGAAAGTATCTGCCGACGATTCCAAGCCTTTTTCTATACCCGATGATGCCCCCCAGCCTGTTTCTCACTCTGGCAATGAACTTCAATTCCGAGGCGAAATTAGCACAATTAGCACAAATGCACAAAATGATTATCGCTCAGATAACGCATACACGCAAATTGACTCGCAGAGGAACAATTTTCTTCAAGAGTATGTAAAAGGAGACAAGGAAGAAGATGAGGATGAAGAAGACGGAAGACTTGTGGATTATTTGCTGAAAGAATTAGAAGGCGAAGAAAAAGAGTTGCGTGCGGAAGGCAACTCGTATATGGACGATGTAGAGAGAAAGAAATTTTTGAGAAATCATTGCCCAGAATTGTTCCAGAATTTGAGCTAGCTCACGCTGCAATTTTCCTTTCCAAAACGCTCAAGCTCTCCTTCAACCTTTCCTTTTCAATCTCAACCCTAGGCGGAATACTTGCGAGATTTTCGCCTGGGAAAGGCGTTGTGCTTGCCACTTCCAAACAATAATCCATACCTTCGGCAAAATTTTTTGCGGCTGTTTTTAGCCAAGTGGCGAGGTCTTTGTCGCCGTTGAATTTTTCAACTTGCAAAGCGAACCAATTACCGTACATCTCAACTTCTTTTGCAAACATATGCGGACGTTCCGGCGGAGTTAAGTCTGCTATGCGGCCGTAAATGTGGTCTATCATCTCTTGCATATCGTAGCTTCGGTTGAACCAAGCTATGTTTGGGCCTGGGCAAATTGCTTGCGGGGCATCTTCTGGTTTTTCTGCACCGAAGAAAATTAAACCGCTGTTGCCAAGGTGGTCGCAGATACACTGCTTTGCATAAACATCTTTGCGCAAATTTTCTTTTTGCTCTTCGCTTGCATCGCTTTCTTCAATTTGCTTTAATTTGCGCTCTTGATAAAAGCGGCTCGCTTTGCACACAGGGGCTTCGCTGAACTCCGTGTTGTTTTGTAAAAATCCTTTCACGCAAGGGCTGCCGGGTTTTCCTGCTGCTATTTGTTTTTGCTGATATTTTTCGGAACCCGAACCGCGCAAATTGTTGAAATATATGTCTAGAGGAGAAGCATCGCTCATATACAAATCTTGGGGCGTGGATTTTTCCAGTTGCTCCCTTGTTTCCTTATCAACAGGGCTAACCTCTGGCACAAGCAAAAATGGGCTTCCCCAGCCGGTGCCGTCCATTCCATAGTATTCAAGCATTCTCAAATCTTCGCCGTAATTTCCAATGCCGCCTTGAACGGTGATTCTCGGTGGAGGGGCTTCTTTTGCCGCCTCAGTGTTCCAGCCTTTTGATTTGTAAAAATTCACAACGGTTTCTCTGAACTGGTGCAAAAGGCTGCGTTGCGAGCGAATTTCTTTTAATATGGTTGGCAGCAACATTCCTTGGCTTGGGAAAGCGTGACCGCCGCAGTTAAGCCCAGACTCAATTCTGTACTCGCTCACTTCCAAACCTTTGCGCGCCAAAAATTTTCCCTGAATGAGAGCAGAGCGAAAATCCGAAGCCTTGATTATAATTCTTTTTCCTATTTCACCTGTGGCATTTCTGTAAAATTCCTTGAACTGCGCCATATAGTTGTAAAGGCTTTGGTTTATGCCTGCGCTAAAAACAATGGCGGAATTTTTTAGAGAAGATTTTGCATAACCTTTCAAAGCGGTTTTTGCATCTGTGAATTCATCGCTCAAAGGTTCCTTGCCGTTTGGGTTTGGTGGCAAGCGGTCTAGCTTAACCATTATGTTCACATCTATGGAACCTTCTTTCATACTGTGATTCAAAGTTGTTTCTATTTCATCTCTCTCTTTTGAGGGAGCATCTTTCATACCCATTAGCTTTAGGTAAAGACTCCTCAAATGATGCCCCGTTGGTAGCATTTCAAAATATTTTGCTTTCTCGTTTTTCGCAAAGAAAGGTTGTTTTTTTATGGACTCAAAGCGAATTTTAACCACCTCTGCCAGAGTATCTAGATATGCGGTTATTCTTTTTGCTCTGCCATCTGGTTCTTTTGGAGGAATAGGCTCATATTTCAATTTATATTCTTCCGCATAAATTTTGCGAAACCTCTCCAACAGAAAATCGTCAACCAAAGATACAACGGAGGATATTCCAAATGGAGCCACCCTAGCAGGTGTATCTGCCGTATAAGACGTGCCCATCACAGGAATATGAAAAGTGTGCATTAATGCTAATATAGTAAAATCCACGTTTTCTAGATTTTCAAAATGCCAGATATTTTGCCAAAAAATTTAAACCTTTTCCAAGCCCAGCAAGCATTAAGCGAACATTTCAAAGACCATATTTTAATAGGCGTTGACGAGGCAGGCCGCGGCCCATTGGCAGGCCCCGTGGTGGCGGCCGCCGCCACCGTAGGGGCAGACCTATGTGTCTGCCCCACCCCAACAACCGCAATACCCACCTTAAACGATTCCAAAAAATTAACCGAAAAACAGCGCGAACAAATTTTCGCAGAATTGCCCAATCATTGCAAATACCATTCCATCGCCGAAGCCTCCGCAGGGGAAATAGACGAAATCGGAATTCTAAACGCAACATTCCTGGCCATGCGGCGCGCCCTTGCCCCAATAATTTCAGAACTCAAAGAAAAAAATTTGCCTTATAAAATTTTGGTGGATGGAAATTTGCACATAAGGGAAATAGACAAAGATTTGCAAATGCCCATAGTGAAAGGGGATGGCAGGGTGGCTTGCATCGCTGCTGCTTCTATTTTTGCAAAAGTGCATAGAGACAGGCTAATGGTAAAATTTGCCGAGCAATGGACAAACTATGGCTTTGAAAAACACAAAGGCTACGGCACAAAAGCACATTTAGATGCCATACGAAAATTTGGGCAATGCGAAATTCATCGGAAGAGTTTTAAAATTCTACTTTAACCCTATGACCTTTGAAGAAATTTTCGCGTTGGCAAAAGACCGCAAAGAAAAAATGCCGGAAGGCAAAAGCACAACGGAGCTTTTTAAAAAAGGCTCGCACGGCATTGGGAAAAAATTGGTGGAAGAGGCGGCAGAATCTTGGATGGCGGCTCGCTTTGAGGGCAAAGATGCCCTCTCGCTTGAACTTTCACAAGTACTTTATTACGCAGCTTGCATGATGGCAGAAAACGAATTGACTTTAGAAGATGTTTATGCCAAACTCTGAATTTGAATTTATAAATGGCTTGCTCTCCAAAGCTGGTTCGCTCGCTAAGGGGGCGGGGGACGATGCCTTTGTCTTTGGAAAATATTTGATTTCTGCGGATATGTCTGTGGAGGGAACGCATTTTAGGCTGGATTGGAGTACACCATCGCAGGCGGTGGAAAAATGCCTGCTATCCAACTTCTCCGACATAAACGCTATGGGCGGCACATCTTGCGCAATTCTTTTTTCGGTTTGCATGAACAAAAAATGGAGCAAAAAAATAAGAGACGAAATTGCAGAAACAACGGTTAAGGTTTGCAAAAAACACAAGGTGAGAATTTTGGGCGGAGATACCACAGGCGGAAATTCAGGAGTTTTTTCCATAACGGTTTTTGGCAAAGCGCAGAGCAAAATTTTGTTGAGAAGTGCGGCAAAAGCAGGCGATGACGTGTGGCTCGCAGGCTCGCCAAGCGGCTCAGATATAGGCACAATAACTGTGAATCCGCCGCTGAGTTTGGGGAAAGAACTCGCAAAAATAAAAGGCATTGGAGCTTGCATAGATACCAGCGATTCCATTGCGGAGAGTTTGCAGCACATATCCGAGCAGTCAAAAGTTCGTTTGGAAGTGGAAAAAATGGAAAATGCCATTTTGCAAAGCGCAGAGGATTTTTGTTTGTTATTCACAGCGAGAGAGGCGGCGAGGGGAAGCATTCTGAAACTCACAAAAAAATTCCCCATATATAAAATAGGCAAGGCGAAAAAAGGAAGCGGAATTTTTTTAAGCGGAAAAAAAATTGAGGTTAAGGGATGGCAGCACTTCGAATAGCTAGCTTGTTTGTTTGCATACTCCTTTTATCTTGCGAACCTAACCGCTTAGAAGTCGTGGAAGTTTTTGAAAACAACGCACCCAAAGAAGCCTACGATGTTTCACCAGATGGAGAAAAATTAGCTAGATACTCTTGGTACAGAAATGGCATAAAGGCAGAGGAAATGCCTTTTGCAAAAGGAGTTCCTAACGGAGCCTACCGCAAATGGAGCGTTACGGGTTTTGTGGTGGAAAGCGGAAATTACAAAGATTCCCTGCGCGAAGGAAAATGGACATTTTTTGTAAAAGAAAGAGTGCCTTATGCAAAGGGTTATTACAAAAAGGGATTTAAATATGGAAAATGGACTATCTTGAACGAAGAAGGAAGCATTATCGGCGAGCAATTTTATAGCAATGATACTGCGGTAGGTGTTTGGAAAAAATTTCAAAAAGATGTTTTAATTGAAGAAAATTCCTGCCACGAGTCAATTGAAACTGGATTTTTCAAATCTTATTCCAATGAGGGCAAACCTTTGATTTATCAGGAATGCAGTTTTGGAAAACCAAATGGGATTTTTATGAGCTATTACCCAGGCGGCTCACTAAGCAAAATAGGCAGGTTTGAAAACGGCCTCAAAACTGGAAGCTGGGTTGAGTATTTTGCGAATTCAAAAATACGAAAAATTGAGAATTGGATATCTGGCATCAGAAACGGCACCTGGCTCAAATTAGATGACCAAGGCAAAACGCTTTCAATAGCGGAATTCATAGATGGCACAGGGGTTTTTGAAGACACATCTTGGCAAAACAACAGAATGAATGGCGAAGTTCGCACCAAACTGAGAAGCGGGGAATATTACAGAATAGAAGTTTACGAAAACGGAGTAAAGCACAGCACAGCAGATTACCCCAAAGATTCTAAGCAGCCTTTGGTTCTGGGTTTTTGGAAAGACGGAAAAAAAGAAGGGGCTTGGAGAAGCTGGTATAGAAACGGCACATTAAAAGATTCGCTGAATTTCAAAGAAGGCGAACTTTTTGGCGATCAATTTCATTACGATAGCACTGGAAGGTTGTATAAAAAAGAAAAAACAATGGGAAAAAATATGCCCACAGTTGTGGAAATGGGGAGCGGCCAGTGAACCTCATTCAATTAGACGAATGTGAAAGCACACACAAATACGTGAAGGAGAATTTTGCAAACTTGCCGGAGTGGACTGTTGTTGTTGCAGAAAATCAAACTATGGGGAGAGGCAGGCACGGAAGGGCTTGGCTTGCGCCCAAAGGCAAAAATCTTTGCTTTAACATTCTTTTGCCAACTGAAAACCTAAAGCCAGAACACTATGCTCCAACAACCCAAATTGCCGCCATAACCCTCGCAGAAATTTTAAGGGAAAAAGGAATTGAAGCGAGCATAAAATGGCCAAACGATATCTTGGTGAACAAGCACAAGATATGCGGCATAATATCGGAGTTATTGCCAGAGCAGAGCATTTCGCTTGGCATTGGCTTGAACGTGAATACCGAAAAATCCGATTTTGCAAACTTAGACCGCTTGGCTACGAGCGTATATATTGAAACGGGCAAAATTTTTGATAAAAACGCCATTTTGAAGGAATTCCTGCACAAATTCAAGGCGAATTTTGAGACCTTGCAAGAAAAAGGCTTGGAATCTTTTATTGAGGAGTGGAAAAAAATGGGATGTTTCACAGGGCACAAGGCAAAAATCATAGACGAGGGCTTTGTTTTGGAGGGAATAATTGAGGCGGTAAATAACGATGGCTCTTTGCTTTTTAGAACGGAAAAGGGCTTAAAAACCGTGTGGAGCGGTGATTTGGAGATATAAACTTGGCAAATATTCTTGACAGGCACAGGATTTTTTTCTATATTTCCCCCATACCAATGCTTCATAGCTCAATGGTAGAGCAACCGGCTGTTAACCGGTTGGTTCCAGGTTCGAGTCCTGGTGAAGCAGTTTTTGTTGAGTAATAATGCCATCCCTTTCTATTTTATATCCAGAAGAGAGCCGTCAAACCCTTCAAATTCCAGAAAACGGCTTGCTAATTGGGCGTAGCCCATATTGCGATTTATATTTGCCAGACGAATTCATTTCCGCAAGGCATTGCAAAATTTTTTTTGAAAACGAAGACCTCTTCATAGAAGACCAAGGCAGCACAAATGGCACCTTCATAGACGGAACCCAAGTGGAGAAAAAAACTCCCCTGAAAGAGGGGCAGAGGATTCAAATTGGGATAACGGAAATAAAAATTGTCTGATTTTAAAAAAAATGCACATTTTTGCAAACACTTGTTTGCAAATAAGTATGCCTGCCACTTGGTAAAGCATTTATTTATAGACTTTTTTAAAAAAATGTAGGCAAAATTCATTTTTTTTGGCTTTTTTTCCGTTTTTTTACGTCTAACATAGTAGAACCAAAAAATGGAGGTTTCTATGAAAAAATGTACCCTTAGGGGCAGGGTCAGCCTGCCCAATAGCAGCAATAATTTTGTATCTTTAAAGGAGGGACAGGTATGGAAAGCGTTCTGAATCTTATAGCTAACGAAGAAAATGTGCGAATGCTAGTGATAATAGCAATCGTCTGGACTAGCTATGTGCGACTTAACAGCAGAATGGATCGCCGTATAGACGAGCTAAGGTATAATGATCTGGCGGCTATGAACAAGCGAATAGACGGTGTGGAAGCTTCCATAAAGGAGTTGAAATACAACGACTTTGCTCACCTCAACAGCACCATAGAAGCATTGACTTATGCTTTGGAGAAAAACGGTTCTCTGAAACGGGAAGACAAGGAATACGTAGATACTAGGCTTGCCCATTAACAAAAAAACCCCCCCACTTTCGTGGGGAGGCCTTATAACCCTATGGGCTAAAAATAATTAACCGAGCAATCCGAGAACCGATTGTGGTAAGCTGTTCGCTTGTGACAACATACTCGTAGCGGCTTGCACCATGATTTGATTCTTGGTGAAGTTAGTCGTTTCGGTTGCGAAGTCAGTGTCGCGAATGCGGCTTTCTGCATCTTGGATGTTGTACTCCATTGATGCAATGTTGTTGACGGTGTAGTCAAGACGGTTGATGTAGGTACCGATGGCTGCACGGTTGCCGCTTATCACCTTGATGGTTTCCTGAAGCTTGTCAATAGCTTTTTGGGCACCTTCGCGGCTGTCAATGGTTTGGGCTTGCAAGCCTAAGCCTTTGACGTCAACAGCGGTGTAGTTTACCCTTATCTGATTGGCTGCACCACCACCCAAGCCAGAGGAGTAATTAGGACCAACGTGCAACACTTCAGAAGAAGCTGTGCCTACAGCGATGTCTGCTTCGCTATAGTTTTTGTAGGCTTCTTTGAGGTCACCAATGGTTTTCTGCCAAGCTGCTACCTGGTCTTTTGTTGTACCGGTATTCATTTTGCTCGGGTCTATTTCCAACACAGCCTTTAGGTCATTTTGCATCTGGGAAGACGCTTTTGAACCAAAGATTGCACCCAATTGATCCAAATCTTTATTAGCAGTTTTTATCTGCTTTATGATTCTGTCAAGAGAGCTGATACCAGTATCATCATAGGTTTTAACGCCTTTTACATCCGAAGCAAGAAAGTGAGCGTATATATCTCCTACGGCAGACTTTGCACCCTCTTTGGCATCAGATTCTCCTACGTCAGATGCTTTAAATTTAGTCAAAGCATCTTCAACGGCTCTCAAGAAATCGTTTACAGACTGGAGAGTCTTTATATTGCTTGCGGTTTGTTCACTATTAGTCCCTGGTGTTTTTCCGTTATTCAGACCCGCTTTTGCCATATAGGATACTGTATTGGTGTGCAACAAGTCATTGCCAAGACCAGCAGCAACAACACCCGTCGCAGTCTTAAAACCATTCAAAACGGTTTTTATGTTGTCTTCGGTGAGTATTCCCGAATCCGCGTTAGTCTTTAGTGATTTGTTGATAGCGGTTATAGCATCGTTCAGAGTCTTGCCAGCAGTGCTATAAGTAACCAAAGCTGCAAAACCGCCTTTTAGGTCTTGGCCGAAGTACTTATAAACAACGTTGGCGGCTTCCTGAAACGCAACTCCTTTGGTGTAAGGATTTAGTTTCGTAGCAGCAAAGCTCTTGTTCGGGTCAACATCAAAAAGCAGCACGTTTTTGCCGTTGTAGTCAGTGTTATTGGCTATACGGTTTACTTCCTTAGTCAGAGCTTGAAACTCGTCGTTAAGGTACATGCGCTCGGTGCTTGTCAGAGTATCGTTGGCAGATTGCACTGCCAATTCCTTCTGTCTTTGCATCATGTTGGTGATTTCGCCGAGAGCGCCTTCCGCTATCTGCAAAGCTGCTTGCCCGTCTTGGGCGTTTCGCTTTGCCTTACCCAAACCGCGAATTTGGGTTCTCATCTGTTCACTCATCGCTAGACCTGCGGCATCGTCTTGTGCACGATTGATTCTTAGACCTGTTGAGAGTTTTTCTAATGACCTAGACATTGCATTGTCGTTTAAAGACAATGATTGCTGAGTCACCATAGCACGAATGTTATGGTTGATTTGCATAGGATTTGACCTCCATGTATTGTTCAAACCGCAGATTTCCCTTCCGCGGCGCCAAACCCTTTCCGACATTCGCCGGCAACCCAGATTTTGGCATTAGTCCTTTTTGTTCACCGCTGGATTTCCCTTCCTGCGGCGCCAAACCCTTTCCAGCATTCACCGGCAACCCAGATTTTGGCATTTAGTCCTTTCGGTTATCTTATAGGAAGATTTAATGCTAAACTTTAGCATTATTTTTAAAAAAAGCATTTTTTTTTGCTTTGCCTCATATTTAGCGTTTTTGGGATATTGCTACGCTATATGCGTATGCCCAAAATTCCTTTCTAAATCCCTCCTCATTTTTGTTATAGGTTTATTTTAGGCAGAACTTTAGTTATTTTTAATAAAAAGCATAGATTTTTTTCACTTTGCGGGCAATGTTAAAGCAATAGTTAAAGTAATGCTTAAAGAAGAAAATAAAACGGATAAATTGCTAAAGTTAAATCAAAAATAATCCTATAACATTTATAGAAAGAACTAAGTGTCAAACATAAGTTTAGGAAAGTTCCAGAAAATTTATGGTTGATTTTTTACATAGAATTTGACCTCCATGTAATGTTCAAATCGCTTTTTTCCCAAGCGGTGCCAAGTGTCTTCTGGCATACAATCCAAAACAAATTTTGACATTTAGTTCTTTCGTTTCACTTTGTCTGAACCCCCGATTTCCCCCGATTTTCCCGACTGCAATAGACAACATAAAGCAAAACTTAAAGTGAATTTTAAAGGAGAAAAAAAATACACGAATTTACTAAAGCTAGGTTTAAAAAAAGCCTATAACTCTAAGTAGAAAAGGACTAAATGTCAAACCTGAGTTGCCAGCGAGTGCTGGAAAGGGTTTGACGCCGAAGGCAAGGATGCCAACGGTTTGAACCCTACACGGAGGTTAGCTATATGCAAATCAACCACAATATTCGCGCAATGGTGACACAACAGTCGTTATTCCTAAACGACAATGCAATGACAAAGTCACTGGAAAAACTCTCAACAGGCTTAAGAATCAATCGTGCACAAGACGATGCCGCTGGCCTTGCGATGAGTGAACAAATGAGAACACAAATTCGCGGCTTGGCAAAAGCAAAGCGAAATGCCCTAGATGGACAAGCAGCACTGCAAATAGCAGAAGGTGCTCTCGCAGAAATCACCAACATGATGCAGAGGCAAAAGGAATTAGCTATACAATCAGCTAATGATACTTTAACAAGCACAGAACGTATGTACCTTAATGATGAGTTCCAAGCTCTGACTAAGGAAATAGACCGCATAGCCAAAAATACTGACTATAACGGCAAAAACGTATTGCTTTTTGATGTTGACCCAAACAAGAGTTTTGCAGCTACAAAATTGGATCCCTACAACAAGGATATTAGCTTTTTAGAAGGTGCTAACGTTGTCTTTAAAGCATTCGGGCAAAACCTAAACGGTGCCTTTGCTTCATTGACCGTTTCTTATGAGGCTGCCTCTCCTCCTACTTCTGGTGGTAACAAGCTAAACGCTATAATAAAAGATATCAACGAAGTGGTATCTGGTTTGAACGGAATACTCACAGACAGCAACATAAAAAAGACCTTGCAAGATATTTTAAATGCAGCTAAAGGTAATGGGCCTTCAGCTACAGCTGCTGGTGCTACTGGCCTAGATCTTGCTAGCGACCTTTTGCACACCAATACTGTCTCCTATATGGATAGTGCTGCTCTTGGTTTGGATAAAAAAGAAAAAACCGCTAGCAATATGAAGACACTCCAAAGCATAAACTCGTTCCTGAGAAATGTCAACGATGCTTTGCGTACTTATGAGGCTTCCGAAAAGGGTGAGTTCAAGGTCAAAGAGGGTGCAGTTCACACAGTAACCTATACCTTCATCAATAACATTGGAAACTCGGATTTAAGTAGTGTCAGTGGCTTCAAACCAACTGGCATTGGCTCTCTTGACAGAATCATAAACCAGTTAAGCATTGTTAATGGTAATATAGGAAATGCAGCATTGGAGGATACTGATGCTCATAAGCAGGCTAATGCTGCGCTAATGGCATTACTCGGTTCCATATTCAGCACAACTGCTTCTTCTCAAATGCAAGATGACCTTAGGGCTGTGCTGGGGCTTGACATAAACAAAATGCCTGTGAATTCAACAAGGGATGTTGTGGGGGCTTGGCAGAAAAACATCGCCGACCTAAAGGACGCATACAAAATCTATAGCGAAGCAGATATAGCTACAGGTTCTGCGGCTTCCGAGATTCTCCACGTTGGTCCTAACTACTCAACAGGCCTCGGCGGTGCTACCTCTAACCAAATAAAGGTAAACTACGTCTCTGTTGACGTTAGAGGCCTCGGCTTGCAAGCTCAGGTGATAGATACCCGAGAAGGCTCACAGAGAGCAATAGACAATATTCAAGCTAACATAAAAATTATGAGCAGCAACCGTGCAGCCATAGGTACATACATCAACCGCCTAGACTACACCGTGAACAACATAGCTTCTATGGAGTACAACATCCAAGATGCAGAGAGCCGTATCCGCGATACGGACTTTGCGAAGGAGACCACTGATTTCACAAGGAATCAGATTATGGTGCAGGCTTCCACGAGCATGTTGGCACAGGCGAACACCTTGCCGCAACAGGTTCTGAACTTGATAGGATAATAACCTTGTAGGGTTAAGCCGCCTCGCGAGATTTCGCGAGGTGGCTTTTTACAGCTTGAAAAAAAACCAAGGGTCAACACCTGGGTTGCCGGCGAATGCCGGAGAGGGTTTGACGCCGTAGGAAGGGATGCCTGCGGTTCATCACACTACACGGAGGTAATTTTATATGCAAATCAATCACAACATTCGAGCAATGGTGACTCAGCAGTCGTTGTTTTTAAACGACAACGCAATGACTAAGTCCCTGGAAAAGCTCTCAAC
>Ga0268262_10000872_pt1 | contig 39110 bp, 26 predicted proteins | sample TergutNc150P3_FD_190354 | JGI IMG/M metagenome (GOLD analysis project Ga0268262, IMG submission 190354) | Nasutitermes corniger P3 segment gut microbial community from laboratory colony in Florida, USA - Nc150 P3 (SPAdes) (version 2) | ecosystem: Host-associated > Arthropoda: Insects >...
CCAGTCTTCCAGCCACATGGCTTTTTCTTCTTCGCTAAACTTCATTTCTTTCCTCCGAAATCAGGTGTTTTCGGAAGTTTATTTCAGTTTTTTATCCAGCGATAGAAGTACTTGTTTTGACGGATACCGCAATTTATATGTTGCAACGTGCATATATACGAGCTTGGATGGCTTATTTGTATCGAATGATACTATTCAAGATGGTACTGTTCACGCCAGTAGTCTTTGGGACTCCATTAGTAATGGAGTGAAAAAGTTTTTCTCTAACTCTAGCTCTAGTACTAAAGCTGTGGTTGATTTTAGCCTATATTTTGGCAAGGTGGTATATGTTCTTTCAGCTTCTATTGTTGATGATGTTTTGGATCTAGCAAAGGAAGGGTTGATATTATATTCGACATATTTCTCCGACGGTTCTGTTCCTTGGAAAGTAGAATTGGACAAAAAATCCATTACACTTGTTGTAGGCGACACGGAAACCCTCTTCGTTACACTAGATGTATCAAAACAAAATGAATTAGTATGGCACGACTATAATGACTCCATAGTCACAGTAACAGCAGAAAAAGGTATGCTTAAAGGCATAGTTAAAGCCGTTGCGCCAGGAACGACAACTATCAAAGTACGTGCTCTTAACAATGTTCACGCCAACGACGAATGTACTGTTACTGTCGTTCCAGTAAGACCCATTGTCAACATTGCAGCCATACAAGGGCTTACCCCGCCAATGATCGGCGTAACCCCGGTTAATGTCATTTCCGAAAATGCGCAATACAGCGGAACCGTCACATGGAACGGCAACCCATCTGTCTTTGGCGCTTCGACAGTGTACGTCGCGACCATTAGCTTGAAGGCAAAAACTGGCTACACATTGCAAGGCGTACCGGCTAATTTCTTTACAGTAAGCGGAGCGTCATCGGTGAGCAATTCTGCCAATTCAGGCGTCATTACGGCGGTGTTCCCAGTGACTCTGGCCACCATGCCTACGAGCATTGTAGAAATGGTATGGATACCCGGCGGCAGCTTCCAGATGGGCAATGTTAACCTTACCGAAAAACCGATACACACGGTAACGCTGTCTGGCTTTTATATGGGCAAATACGAAGTAACTCAGGAGCAGTATAAGGCAGTGATGGGGACGATCCCATACCAATGGCTGGAAAGTCAAAAAAAGTTTCCAGTGGCGAATGTAAGTTGGTACGATACGATTAAGTTTTGTAACACATTGAGCACACAAGAAGGGCTGATCCCCTACTACACTATAAACGAGGTAAGCAAAGACCCTAATGACACGAACTCGAACGACTTCGATTTGCAGAAATGGACGGTAACACGTAATACAAGCGCTAACGGCTATCGCTTGCCGACCGAGGCGCAATGGGAGTACGCGGCGAAAGGGGGTAACGGCTCGCCAGGAAATTACAGGTATTCGGGGAGTGATAATATTGACACCGTGGCGTGGTATTCCGAAAACAGCAGGAATACCCACGAGGTAGGGGAAAAGGCACCCAATGGGCTTGGCTTGTACGACATGAGCGGGAACGTGTGGGAGTGGTGTTGGGACTGGCATGGGTTCTATTCTAGCGAAGCACAGACTGATCCTGCTGGCCCAGATGTTGGCAATAGCCGAGTGAGGCGCGGCGGTAGTTTTGATAGTAATGCTTCTACGACACGTTTGAGCTTCCGGACTGGCTATGACCCAAACTCGCAATACTCGTATAACTTTGTCAAAGACGTTGGCTTCCGGGTGGTGCGCCCCTGAAAGTAGCCCAAAACGCGAAGATAGCGTGGTGGTACCTATCACCGAATTTGCCTTGCGCTAGTGTCATACAAAAAATAGCCGTCCTTAGTGGCGGCTATTTTTCATATCTTCTATTCCCCATTCCCTATTCCACCTTAAACAGCGAGACCTCCCGCAACAGCGTCTCAATCCCTTCGCGGTTCTTGCCGCTTATCTCGTTGACATGGTTCACCGCGATGTTGATCTGTTCCACGCCCGAAGCCATCTCGTTCATGCCCCCGGTTAGCTCCACGGTTATCTTTTCCAGGTTCTGGCTTTCCTGTATGACTTCCTTTGATCCATTAAGCATTTCCTCGGAACCGCTTTTTACCTGCCGCGTAATATCGTTCAAATTGCCTGCGTTTTGAAGGAGCTGCCTGCTTCCCGTGCCCTGCTCCTGCATAGCTCGCCGTATGTTATCTTCCTGTTCCGCGACGGTTCTGACGCTTGAGTCAATTGCCACAAACTTGGTAAGCACACCATCGGTGGATTTGCTTATCTTGTCGATGGAGTCCTTTATCTTTTTTAAAACCGTGCCTATGGTTTTGGATTGCCTGCTGGATGATTCGGCAAGTTTGCGGATCTCGCCCGCAACTACGGCAAATCCTTTGCCCGCCTCACCGGCGTGGGCCGCTTCAATGGCGGCGTTCATAGATAATAAATTGGTTTGGCTGGCTATATTATCCATAACCAAATTGATCTCCAAAAGCCCCTCCGAATCGCGGGCAATTTCCTGAATATACGACGCGACTTCCTGCAACCCCATACGCCCGATTTCTGAGGCTTCCTGTAATGCCTTAACATTGCCTGAGTTGTTGACAAGAGTAGAGGTAACCGAATTGATATTTGCCACTATTTCCTCAATGGCTGACGATGCCTGGGTTACGTAATCGCTCTGGTTTTCAATATGACTGTTGAGTTTATTGATGTTTGCTACAACCTGTTTCATGGTAGCGTTTGTCTCGGTCAGGCTGGCGCTTTGGTTTATCACCTGCCCTTTAATATTCTGAATGTTGGCGGTAATTTCATTTATCGCCGCGGCTGTCTCCGTCATATTGCTGGCCAGATCCGCGCCAACTCCGGACAGCTTAACCGATTCTTTCTTGATGCTTGCCACAAGTTTTTTGATTTTCGCCAAAGTCTGGTTGAAGTAACGGGCAAGATCGCCGATTTCATCTTTTGAGTCGGCGGCAATAACCCGGGTCAGGTCGCCTTCGCCTTCTGAAATATCCTTGAGGGTTTCCGTTACCTTTACAATGGGCTTGCTGATGGTTCGGGACAGGACAATCGCCGCCAAGCTTGCAAAGGCAAGCACAACAGCGCAAACGACGATGGCTATGAGCACCATATCGCTCACAACAGCCATTACCGTCTTTGAATTGACCCCAACCGCGTAGCTCCATGGAGTGGCGGATACACCAATATTAACAGGAACAAGAAAGATCTCCATATTCTCTTTAAGCGCCTCAACATAATTGGTAAAGGTAAAGGACTTCCCGGCCTTTACGGCTTTTACAAAATCATTGAAATACGGCCCGGCCATATCGCGTTCGGTCTCCATATATTTACCGATGCGGCTGGTATCGAAATGGGCTGTAACGGTTCCGTTGTTGCTGAATACCGCAGTAACAGCATCAGGATATGGTTTTGCGTTTTGGGAGATTTCCTGAATCTTGTCTATATCAATGTCAAGGCCTATAACTCCGACAACCCTTCTGTCCGGCCCGCGAATTGGAGCCGCAACCGCAGTCATTAGCATAGTCTTCCCGCCCACATCGTACTCGTAAGGATCCAGAACCGTTATTCGCCCTGAGTCCCTTGCCAGGAAATAGCAATCCCCGGCTGCCCCTTTGTCAAAATCAACCAGGGGGATCATCTGCAGCCTTCCGCCTGCTCGGTACCAATAGGGAGCAAAGCGGCCGTCGGGATTGGTTCCATCCGTCCCAATGTATTCACTGTCATTGCCTTCAAGGGTATTCGGTTCCCAGATACTCCAGACGCCGATAAGTTCCGGATTTTCTTCCAATAACCCACGGAGTATGATATTAAAGAATCTCCTTCTGTTAGCGACAAGTATGGATTGGTACTGATTCATTATCTGCGCAGTGGTCTCCGCGGTGGACCAGTAAGTTTCAAGAAATTTGGAAATTTCAAGAGAGGATTCTTTGGCAATAACTGTGGCATAATTTCGCGTAAGATCAGAAATAGCAGAGCGGGAACGGGCAAGCAAAACAACACTAACCACGCCTATGCTGAAAAGGCTCAACAAAAACATAATTGCCGTAAGCTTAAAACTGATTTTCATTTGAATTCTCCTGCGCAATGGGAATAAATGCAAAACCAAGATAATTTTAAGCGGATTCTATTGCAATTATTTTTTGTTGTTTTTTATGGAAAATAAAATTTGCGCTATTAGAAAAAACAAAAAATGAGGGAATTATTCAAATTAGCTTCCGGTAATCTTTTTCAAAATCCTGTCGTTATGCCGCCAGTCCTTTCCGGTTTTCACGCGCAAATCCAGGTCAACCTTCCACTCGAAAATGGAGTTGAGCTCTTTCCGCGCTGCCTGGCCTATGGCTTTGATCATTTCTCCGCCCTTGCCCACTATCATGCCCTTTTGGGATTCCCTTTCGGTGATGATGAAAGCCCGCACCCACAGCCGTTTTTTCCCTGGGCCGATATCCCCAGTTGAAGACGAGGCTTCGCGAAATTCCAGATCCGCCACTTCCACGTAGATTGAGTGCGGCAGTTCTTCCCTAAGCCTTAGCATGGCCTTTTCCCGGATGATCTCCTGAATCCTGAAAGAAACTTCCTGATCGGTGTAATACTCTTCGGGGTAAAGGGCTTCCCCCTCTTCTGCCATTTCAAAAAGGCAGGCCAGAAGCGGCTGGATTCCTTCTTTTTTGTGGCAGGAAATTTCAAAGCGGCGAAATGGGGGAAGGCCGGGCAGGGATTTTTCAAGAAAAGAGATGAGGCCTTTTGGATCAGCACCTGAGGCATCGCACTTGTTGATGGCCGCGACGGTTTTGTCTTGAAGACCCTTAAGCCGCTCCGCCACGGCTTCTTCTTCCGGCCCTGGAGAGCGGCTGGCGTCAAGCACGTAGAGAACCAGCTCTGAGTCATCCAGGGCGCGGTCGGAGACATCCATGAGCTTTTTGTTGAATTTTTTCTCCGAAACGTGCCGACCCGGCGTATCCACAAAAACCAACTGCCCTTCCGGACGCGTGAGTATGCCCCGGACGGCGTTTCTCGTGGTTTGCGGCACGGCGCTGACTATCGCAACCTTCGCGCCGCAAAGCAGGTTTACCAGGGTAGACTTCCCCACCGAGGGGCGTCCGGCCAGAGCTACAAACGCGGCTTTACTCATGATTGCTTTCGATAACTACCGGAGGCCTGTTCGACAAATGAAAATGGGGGTGGAAAAAATCTTCCAGGGCGTTCAGGTTTTCACTGACCACCTTTTTCCCCACTTCGATAAGCTCCTTTTGTTTGTAGAAAGAAAAAAGCGCCGCGGCAAGCTTAATGGTAAGGGTCAAATCCGCCTGGGCTTTCCCCCCTTCATTTTGGGCATGGAGAACACAGTCTATGCTGCGAAAAATAACCTGTGGCCCGTTTCTAAGGCTTTCAGGCTTAGCAGGGGCAAAATTGGTTACATTTACCGCAAGGACCCGATCAAAGCCTTCGTTACGCGCAATGGCCACGGGCATATTGTTCAAAAGGCCTCCGTCCACAAAGCACATCCCGTTATATTCGAAGGGTTCAAAAAAAATCGGCAGAGACATGGAGGCCCTCATGGCCATTGCCAAAGAACCGGAATTAAACACAACTTCCCTGGCGCTAATCAAATCCACCGCGTTACAGCGGAAGGGAATTTCGGTTTCGTCAAAACGTTTTCCCGCCGTTAAGCTTTCAAGAAGCTCTAGCGCCTTTTGCCCCGTATCTATCCCCGGCTTGCCCGCGAGAATCGCCAGCGCCTGCCCGGTTTGAATTATCCGCCCAAAGGGCCCGTCTATCTTAAAAACAAAACTGTCAAGGTAATCGGTTATGTTAAATTCGTCAAGAACAAAGCGCTCCATTTCTATCGGAGACATTCCGATAGCGTAAAGGCCGCCCACGATTGCGCCCATCGAAGTGCCCGCCACAAGGGAAGGCCTGGGAAAACCGGCATCTTCCAATCCCTTGAGAACGCCTATATGCGCAAGCCCCATTGCCCCACCGCCCGAAAGAACCAGGGCCCAACCGTTTTTGTTTGTTTTCATAATTATCTTTTATTATATTATACAAAAAAAAAGAGCCTTAAAAAAGTGTCCTTTACCGTTAATAGGCAGCTTGTATGGCTTTCCACGCCGCATCCCAACAGATCCGCTCTTGTTCCAGACGAACTTGCTGTCCAAAAGAATTATTCTTCAGCGATAAAAAGAGTTCCTGTTCGCTTTTGGTGAGTAACGGCAATTCGGATGATGCGCTTTGCTCTTTCTCTTGAACCCATAAATCCCGGTGGGCAAAGAGTGTTGGCTCATCCATTAGCACTGATTCCATGGAAGGCAAGTATGCTCTGGCCCGGTTAAGAATCGCAAAGCCATGCGTATCAATATCTCCCCAATAAATGCATCGCGCAAGGTGAAGCCACGGAATGTTTCCTAAAACATCAACGCCATACCCCAGGGCCATGATCACAATTGAGCCGGACAAATCTTCAAAGGCGAGCCCCGTTTGAAGATTTTCGACAATAAAAACATGTGTCGGCCTAATGCCAAGATTAGCCGCCTCTTCCACCGGGGTACAGATATCGCCAAGGCCACCGAACAGGCTTCGTATTTCCGGGTCAAGGATACGCATACGTATTAACTGCGGCTGAGGTTTCAAACCGCAGACCTTAAAGAAGTCACGTCCAATAATTCCCTGTTCTTTGGTTCCCTGAATCGCCGAGAGCAGTTCAGAGACAAGCCCCTTGTTGGATTCCAGCCATTTGCTGTCAACGCCTGCAACGGGTATTTGGCGTGGGTATAGGCCGGAACCGGGGTTGGCGCATATCCACGATAGCATCCCGATAATGCGAATAAAATTCGCGTCGTCAGAGTTGGCAAGAACGCTATAGTATCTGGGCAAAACATCAATCAATGCCGGCCAGCGTTGTACCAGCGTTTTAAAACGTTCGACCGCACGGGACCAGGCTTCAGCCTCGCCTATCCATGAAACTGCATCCACTGGACAGCTCAATATTAGCTTCTGTGGGATTGTTTGCACTCCCAGGGAGTGCCAGTGACGTTCAGTCCAAACTAGATTCCCGCTTCCCCGCCATGATTTCCATGCGGCAATCCATGCCCTCACCCCCTCTTGCTGCCGGAGAGCGTCCTGTTCTGTGGGGATGCCAAGGCTTATTCCCAATGGCCATAGAACCTGAGAGTCATTGCCTGACACAGAAACCTTTAGCCATTCCCGATGCTTGCCCTGATATTTACGCTTGATGAGATCCCGAACATCGTCAGGAAACTTCAACGTCAGCCTCCCTGTGGGCATTATGCGGAAGGTTTAGCCGCTGTTGATCGCTGTCGTACTCGATAAGCAGGACGCTTGATATGCTCCTGTCCTTGATGTCAACAAAGCAGGCACCGCCGATAAACGGCTCGAGTGTCATAACGGACTTGAGCGGCGTTGCCACTATCATCTGGAATCCGAAATTATTAAAAATATTCATTACCAGCGTAGTAAATTCGTTGTCTGCCTTGTCGAACGCCTCGTCAAGAACAACCGGAGCATACCTCGGGACGCCAAAATCATTACCGCCAAGCTGATACCGTAATGCCGCGGCGAGGCAGGTGGTTGCAAGCTTCTGGCGCTGTCCGCCTGATTTACCGGCACCGCTGCGGTAAATCTCAATCTCAACGCCGCTTTCATCTCTTTCACGGCCTATGAATTCAACATGCTGTCGGACATCAAGTACCGATTCGCGCCAACGTTTCTGCTCGCTTTCCTGGCTTGAAAGGCGCTCGACAAGTTTATTTAGTGTATGGAACCTGTTTTCAGCAAGTTCGCGATCCCCGCTCCATGCGTGACTCAGCGATTGTTGTATGTCCTGTTTGAAGTCCCTGACATCCGGCAACTGTCTGTCGCTTGCTTCAATGTGAAGGTACGTTTTCTGGTTCGCCGATTGGTTGAACGGCACCTGTCTTAGACTGTCATTAACGAGATCCATCCGCTCCATTATGGTTTTTCTCGCGTTATTCAAATAAGTGTATAAAGCCGCCAGGTTTTGATGGCTTTGGTTTTGCAGCAAATCGAAGAAACGCTGTTCGTGGGCGGGCAGCCCGTCTGTTTCCAGCCTGGTCAGTTTAGAGAAAAAATCCGCCGCGCTGGAAAGGGTTTTATCCAAATCGCCCGCTTCCATTGGCCATGTCCGTTTGAAGTCGGCAAAGATGCTTTCTATTTGCTTTTCGCATTCGCCAATGCCGTGATTGATCTTTTCGCTCTCTTTGTTCAGGACCTGTACTACAGATGTGGTGGTTTTTTCGAGGTTTTCAAGCCGGACATTGTTTGTAATACGCGCAAAATAACCGTCGAGACCTTCCTTCTGGAATGGGGTTAAAGGGACGATCGAAGGATCATTCTGTATCTCATTGAGAAGATCTTTTGATTCCTTGAGCTGCTCAAGCGTCTTTTCATATTTAATCGTGGTTTCCAGCAGTTCTTTTTCAGCCTGCAAGACCAGGGACTTCTGCTCATCTATTCGCCTTGAAATCTCCAATAGCACTTTATTGCCATCGCGCATTTGGCGAATTTGTTTCTCAATGGCAGAGATCCGTTCAATCAGCGGAAGAACGTCAATTTCCTGCCACTGCAAATTGACAAGTGTTTGGCACTGCATGGCCCGTTTTGTGTTCAGGTTGTCCTGTTCGGATAATACATTAATCCTGTCATTCAGAGCTGAAATTTCAACTGCCAGCTCCTGGGACTTCTGCTGAAACAGAGACAGCTTTTCGCGGTTATCAAAACCCAGAACCCAGTTACTCCTGTCACCTACGGTGCGCCGATCATCTTTCTCATGGCGGGTTTTGCTGTGTTTTACCTGCCCCTCGCGTGTTATCGCGCGATCTGCCGTCCTAAAGGCCTGAACCGACTCCACACATATATAGTTGAACCGTTGGCGTAATTCGGCCTTCAACCATTCGGCGTAATTCACTTCCTTGATATTGAGCTTAAAAACCATTGAATCAGGAGAAACAGGCTTCTCCTGCCAGGGCTCTACATGTCCGGTGCGATAATAAACAAGACGTTGCCCAAGATGCGTGCTGTTTATATAGTTGGACAGCGCTGAATAGTGGCGTTCGTCAACCAGAAGGGATAACGCGAAGCCGCGCAAAACCCGTTCAATAGCCCCCTGCCACGGCAACTCATCCTGCTTGACTTCGATAAGTTCTCCGGCAAACGGCAAAGCGGTGACGGAAACTCCGATTGCAGAAGCGATTTTGTTTCTCAGTTCCAGCATATCAGCAGGGATATTGGAAGGCTGGCTTTCAAGCGCCCGAACTTCCTTTTTAGCAATAACAAAAGCGTCCTCGGCTTCTTTTTTCTTGCCGGCTTGCAATAACAGCTCGTTGCGGGCGGCTTTGCTTTTTTCTTCCCTCCCCTCGATTTCTTCGCGCGCCTTTCCAACGAGCGCCGCAAATCCCTGCGGCGTTTCGCTGAGCGTCCAACCAAGTTCAACGCAGGCTGCCGACGCCTGATCATGCTTCCGTATGCGATCTGCACGCTGACCCTCCAGCGTTCGCTTCTCACCTTCCCACTGCTCAATCTGATCGCCGCCAATCTCCCGGTGCTGGCGTTCCAGATCCCGTAAAACATCCTTATGATTGTCCAACAGGCCTTGACGCCGGGCGATCTCGCCCTCCCAGCCGTCTTTCTCGACAGTTAGCGACGCTATGCGTTCTTTCAACAATTCCATTCGCCGTATTTCACGATAAAAATTAATCCCTGCCTGCAGCTCATTGAGATCGTCCCTCTGGGATATGATTGTTTCCATTTGATGGTGTTTTTCCCTTGCCGGAACAAGGGTCTCAATTTGTTTGCGGGCGGTCACCACCGCCTGGTGCGCGGCGTTGAGTTCTCCAAACTCGCTGACAAGCCTGTCGGCGGCGTCAAAGGTCTCCGGCTTTTCAAGCATAAAGTCCCGGAACAGTGTATTCAGATCGCCGAGATTCTTGGCCGACTGAGTCTTGTGCAGCAGTCTGAGCGCTACTTCATTTTCAATGCCGAGCAAGCGGCGGAAACGTTCGCAATACGGCGTAAATTCGCTATGAATAAAAACATCCGGGAATGATTGTTTTAGTTTGCGGATATCAAAGTTGGATTTTCCGAAATCGTCAAACTCGTTCAGGCTGAACGCCCGTTCAAAAATGAAGTAATAACGTTTGACATCGGCAGTTCCGTTTGAATTGCCGCGAATCCAAAAGACCTGCGCAATGACTACAATTTGCCCTATTGCGTTTTGATACGACAACGCCAGAGCCGACCAGGTTGTTCCTGACCTAAGATAGTGGGTGCTTATATCACCCGATACACCATCTTCCTTTTCCGCCCAGGCTCCGCGTATATAACTGACGATATTGCGATCCCTGCCTTTGCGTTCCGCATCGCGGGCGGCGGCATTAAAATCAATCCAGCGGGGAGGTATAAGCAATGCGGAAAACGCGTCCAGCAGGGTAGTTTTGCCGGTTCCGGATCCGCCGACAAATAAAAAGCCTTTCGGCGAAATGGGTACTTCGTGCAGCCCGGAGAATGTTCCCCAATTAAAGACCTGAAGCCTGGACATTCGAAATTGTTCGTTTTCAAACAGCATATTCACTTGTTTTGAACTCATTCTTCTTCCCCTGCGGCCATGCGTTGATAGAGCGTTGTCAGAGCCTGAATTTCCTCTGCAGAGAACAGCAACTTCAGAGTCGGCGATACCTCAAAACGATCATCGCTGGCACGAATTCTCTGTATGATGTTATATTTTTTAATCTTCTCGATTGATGCATAAACGCGCTTGTCAAATCCGGCTCTGTCAGTATTTCCCTGGCGATCATACAGACTGAGATGCTCTACAATATCTGCTTTTGATACAACAGCGCGTCCGCCGTGTGAGGCTGCCTGTGCCAGTTGCTGACGTAAATAAAGAAGCAAGACCGAATCAATAAAAGTCAACTGGGCGCGGCGAAGTAATGTTGGTATTTCCAAATCGCCTGAGTCAAACTGACGGGTGAACGCTGTCTGTAGATCGCGGTCAATGACCAATTCCAGAAATAAATCGGCAAGGCGCTTGCGAATAACGCCCTCGTCACGCACAAGTACGGACCAGAGTTTTGAATGTCTGTGCCCGTCAATGGAGGGGCCGGACAGTAATTGTACCAGCGCACGCCGCGTATCCAGGGGCAGCTCCCCTGTATCACCGGCAAACAGGCCGTTCTCACTTTGCTCGGACTGTTCGCTTTCAATGCCGTTCAGCGGGTCGATTGTTTCTTCGCCGGGCACGTCTTCAGACCAGCTCATTCATTCGCTCCCGCAGAAAAAAGATTTGGGGGATTCGCGCGCTCCGCCTAAGAGCGTCATTTCCAACCCATGAAACAGTTTCCCGATTTTCTGATTTTATGCCGTACCGGCTGCCCAATGCAATCAAACCTACAACGCTGCCCAGTCCCTGAGCCGCAGGGTACTGTTCAAGTATGTCATGGATCGATGCCTGAGATAGGCTTTCAAGCACGTCGCGTACATTCGCCTTGAGCGATCGAAAGTCGATCTCTGACTGGACAACCAGTTCCGCTACGAAATCCAGGTCAATATCAGGAATATCCCCCTCATACATTCCGCTGGGCAAGGCCTGTATGGATGGATCGTAAAGCACCAATTGAGACAATGACCTGATGCGGCTGCTGGTCAGCACAAGGTCTTTGATTACGTCTGTTGCCCTAACTTCGTCCTTGATCGCCAACGCGGTACGTTGCGCATCTTTCAAGAGCTGGTTTATTCGCCGCTGCTCAAGGTATTCGCTGCTTTGGACGAAGTGCTTGAGACTGCGGGCAAAGTCTTGCAGAACGTTATGAACTATCCCGCCTTGTTCAAGCAAATTGCCTGTCATACGCCTTAGAAAGCGCCTGTCCTTTAATTCCAGTTGACTGACAAACTCGCGGGACATAACATTGTCCAGCGCTTGTTCAAATACTGCCGACTGCTCAGGATCGGTCAGTAAGCGCCAAAAGGCCGAGAACGTTTTACCGGCCTCGCTTTCTGAAATCAGGTCAATGCCCGCGAACAGGGAATCCAGTACTTCACCACGGCTGCCTTCGTTGTCTATGAGTCGTTCCCTCAGCCCGCGGTTCAATTGGTCGAACTGATCGCGTACGCGGCGAAAGTCCCCCGTCAGTTCATCCGCCAGCGAAATTATCTCCCGTGTCTGTTCCAGCGCCGACGGGTGCGGGATCACCCGCATCCGGCCCTCTTGAATAGCCTCGATTTCTTTTTCTATGCGCGCCTGCTCAGCTTTCAGCAGCTCGATCCTCCGGGACTTGTCCGTATCGGTATCCTCTGCCAGCTTCACCAGCGCCTGTATCACAAGGGCCAACCGACTCTCAGTAGCCGCCGAGTGGGGTTGATCAATACCTGACAGGAAACGGATCGCTTCGACAGCCGCGGTGGAGAGCTCGTATTCTTCTTCAGAGGCTCCGGCAGGGAAACGCCTTTCCAGACAACCTTCCGCCAGCCACCCTGCTATATAAGCCTGAGCAGTTTGAGGAAGGTCTTCTCCTTGCGCCCTAAGCGCTTCCAGATCGCGCCCAATTCGTTCATGCAGGATAGACGCAGGCAAGCTCCGCTCATTATCATAAAGATGCGTTTGCAACAACCCAATTACTATGGGGCCATTGGCCGAAGCAAGCAGTCTCCATAGCGGCTCTTTCCGCATTCGGCGGTAGGTCGCAATAACCCTGTCAGCTTTCACAAGCAGGCGAGTCCACCAGACCCGAAAGATCGTCGCTCCCCTTAAAGCGCAGCACATTTACCATGAAGATGTTGAGCTTGTTTACGATGTTCGGGGGCAGAAGGTTTCCGTCAACTTCCACCGAGAGAATCGGGTAGTTGCGCTCGCGTGCCCAGGGGGTAAAAAGCCCTTCGATGACCCGGCCTATGAGGCAGGCGAAGGGGCTGATGTTCACGATGCCCGAATAGCCGGCCTCCATGGCGGCGGCGGCGGAACCGGAAGAAACCGCTATCTCCGAGTTGAGCTCCAGGTTCACAAAATGTTCCTGTGTGTACTCCATTATCTTGTGCATATCGTGGGGCGTTTCGGGAATGAGCCCCGTGGGCCCCAAAATTTTTAGGACTTTTTTCTCTATCGAGTGTTTCCACCACTCCTCGATTCCCAGAATTTTCAGATCGCGCCAGGGCTTGGAAAAAAGCCGCCTTCCGGGCTTTCGAAGCTTAAGCAGTTTATTAAGGGCGTACTCCCGCACAAAGTCCAGATAATGTATCCATTCGGAAATGCCCGCCACTTTAACCACGATGCCCCTCTCGCTCATTAGCTCGGTGAGTTCCCCAACGGCAAAGTCGTCCCGCCGGACGTAGATCTCCCCGATAACAAGCACCTTCGGGCAATCGCTTACTTTCCTTTTAAGCGGTACCTTCTTCAAATCACTCGCTACGTTTTCAAGCTCTTTCCAGAGGTATTTCGGCTTGTGTTCAACCGCGTGCATGACCTTACGCCAGGACTTTTCAAACGTCGCGGTTGCCGAAACAGGATCAGAGGCAACTGTCAAAAGCGAGTTTTGTATGTCTTTTAAATAATCCGAAAGTACCAGGCCCTTCCACATTTCCTTCGCGAATCCGGGCCCAAGTTCGTTGTAGGAATTGTCCGCCGAAAGTATAAAGACCACCACGTTTTCTAATCGCATATCCCTAAAGAGGTTTTCGTAGAAAATGTAATACTGGCCGGTTCTGCACGGGCCTGTGGTAATCGGCACAAAGAGAAGGTAGAGCTCGTCCTTGCGGTACTTCTCGCTCCAGAAGAATTGAAGCGCGCTTCCAAGCACCAGATGGCTTGGCACGCACTCTTTGCCGGAAGCATGAGCGCGGGCTATCTGTATGGTTTTCCCGGTTGCCACAGGCAGGGCTTCGGCGTTGATCCCAAAGCTCCGCACGGCGGCTCCCATGTACTCGGTGGAAATTGCGCCCATGTTCGAAAGTAAAATCTTGACCCGCTTGTTGTCGCGTATCCTTACCTTCTCGCCGCTTTTTACGTTGTCAAGCCTGAGCTGATCATCAGGCGAAGACGCGGTCGGATCGTAAACATACCTCCAGCCGTTATCGAAGCGCTCCGCTTCCAGCTCGCTTTTTTTTGCGCGGTACCCGTCAATGATATCCAAAAAAGCCTCGACCCTTGTGTCCACACCAGCGTCCGCTGAATGTGAATCCAGTTCCAGCACCAAAAACGGTTTCTGCCCCATGATCCATTTTAAGTAATGCAGGATGAAAGAATCCGGCGCGCAGGAAAAGTTCGTAACGAAAGTTATATAAATATTGTCTTCGTTTTTTAAAAGACTCGCGGCCTTAACATCCTGCTGGCCGTAGTACCAATACATATTTGAAAAAATTTCTTCGTCTTCAAAAGGAAGAATATCAAATGGCACAATGGAATAGCCCCGCGTGGTAAACTTTCGGGGAATCCCCATATTGGCTTCGGGCGTGAACGCGTTATAGGGCCGTCCCAAAACCGCGATAACCGGGCGGTCGGCTTTGCGGGCGTCTTCAAGAGCCTGGAGCCCCATCTTCTTTGCCGCAGAAAAGTACTCGTTTTGTTTCGCCAGGGCTTTCTCGAAAGCTGCCCTTGTTTCTTCCTCGTCAATGCCGAGCTTCTCATTCATCACCTGGAAAAGTTCCAGGGCCTTCTCATCGCCAAACTTAAAACTCACCACCAGCGGGAGCCACTTTTTTTTGTCTACATCGGGAAAAGCCTTTTCGATGTAATAAGGAAGTCCCTGCGTTATGGGACAGAAATTGGCGTGAACCTTATCCTCGTAGCTGGGCATGTCCCTGAAATGCGGCAGCAGCACAAAGTCCGCGCCCTTGTTCAGGCAGTCCTGCACCGCCCCGTGGGCGATCTCCGCTGGAAAACAGTAAGTCGATTCCGCCCGCGCCACGCCTTCGTGCGCCACTTCAGAAGAGAGAAAAGTTTTTATGCCGAGTTCGTAGAAAAACCATGAATAAAGCGGGTAAAGGGTGTGTGTGGAAAAAGCGCGGGGGATACCGACGGTGAAGTTTCTTTTGTAGGGAGTGGGGAGTGGGGAGTGGGGAGAGTATTCCTCAAAGATCATCTTCTGCCGTTTTTCTACATAATCAAAGATCGGCACATCCTTAACCTGCTTTCGCATATTGGTGTACTTGTTGCAGCGGCCCCCGAACATATACTTGCGACTCGCTGTTTCATTAGAAGTAGAAGATGCTATCGACAAAACCTGAATGGGGCAGAGATTCTCGCAGGCCTGGCAGGTAAAGACCCTTTCGTAACCTATCTCGCGGTTTAAAAGATCGTCTATCACTACGGGATGTTCTTCCAAAAGGCCGTCGGCGTGCTTGCGTTTTGATAGCAGAGCCACGCCAAAACAGCCCATTAGTTCCGGGGAAGGCGGCACAAGGATTTCCTTGTCCAGGAGCATCGCGAAAGCAAGGGGCACGGCGGGGTTTTTCGCAACGCCGCCCTGAAGAAAAATCTTTCCGCCTATGGTGCGGTTTCCCACCACGCGGTTAAGGTAGTTGGCTACAATCGAGCACACGATCCCTGCGGTTATGTTCTCGCGGCTTGCGCCCTGCTGAACCGCCTTGCGGATGTCGCTGTTGATGAACGCCGAGCAATGTTCCCCGAACTTGAGGGGGGCGTCCGCGTTAAGCGAAATGGGGCCGATGTCCTTCGCGCTGTGTATGGAAAGATCGCCCGCAGCGCTTTCCTCCAGGAAGGAGCCAGTACCAGCCGAACAGGCCTCGTTCATGGCGTAGTCGATGGGCACCCCGTTCTTCAGCAAAACATACTTCGCGTCCTGGCCGCCTATCTCAAAAATCGTTTCCACGCCCGAATCGAAGTAGGTAGTCCCGACCGAGTGGGCGATGATCTCGTTGTAGACGCCGGGAGTTTCAAGAAACACCCCGAGAATCTCGCGGCTTGAACCGGTGGTTGAAACAAGGCGTATGTCTATGGCTTTGCTTCCGGTATCCGCCACAACCTTGTCCTGGATTATCGCAAGGCACTCTTTGAGGGCCTTCACCGGATCCCCGTGGGTTCTGCCGTAATGGCTTGCCACGATCTCGTCGGTTTCCATATCAACAAGGCAGGCCTTGGTGGTGGTGGAGCCGCCGTCTACCCCCAGGATATACTTCCGCCCGGATTTAACTTTGCCCCCGGCCTTATCAAAGGTCTTCACCTTGGATGTCCAGTCGCGCAAAGCGCCAAGGGGCGCGAAACGTATCTCGTTGGGCTTAAGGAGTTTTTCCACCGGGGGCAGGGGGCTACCCGACGTAGTTGCCAGTACCGCCGCGCCCAGGGCCTCGAAAACAGGGGCGGTTTGGGGGATGATGAATTCTATATTCGGCGCTTTTTCGCGTATAAACCGGATGATGTGGCGATTCAGCGTAATGCCGCCGGTCAGCACCACCCTGCCGGACGTAACTTTGGCGCGCTTCAAGAAGTCGATGACCTTGACCGCCATCACGTCCGAAAGGGAAAGCACTATGTCGTCTTTCGTCGCCTCGCGCTTGTTGAGCCTGTGGGTGCAGTCGCTTTTCATAAACACCGAACAGCGGGTAGAAAGCGGGTAAACCTTGGCGCTGTCGGACACCTTTTCGATGTCGTCCAGGGTCATGTCCATGCGCGCAAGCTGCTGCTTAAGAAATTCCCCGGTGCCGGAAGCGCACTTGTTCCCGGAAAAGTTGTTGACGATCTTTCCTGATTTATCGAGGGAATAGACGATGAGGTCTTCACCCCCCATGCTTACCACCGCGTCCGCCGCGAGGGACAGGGCTTTAAGCGCCGCCTCAACGCAAAGGGGTTCCAAAGTCCCCGCGGCGTCGAACATAAAACGGCCCTCGTTGCCAGTTACTAGGGTTGGAATTCCGGCGGGAATTTTTCCTTCTTCAAGAAGTTTCTTTACAGCCGCGCCAAAATCCCCCTCATGGGGCGTAGAGGAGAACCAAAGAGGCTGGCTTTCCTCGGCCAGGACCATTTTCAGACTTGTCGAGCCAATATTAATACCCAGTGATTTCATATTTCTCCCTAATATATTAAAAATTCGCGGGTTATGCTATACTTTGAACAGCATTATACATCTTAATTATAGAAAGAAACGGAGCGACCATGAAAGCTAAATTAACTTTGCACAACGAGTTTTCCATAGGGGAGACAGACAAGCGGCTCTTTGGTTCGTTTATCGAGCATCTGGGCAGGGCGGTTTACACAGGAATCTACGAGCCGGGGCATCCGCAGGCTGACAATACCGGTTTCAGAAACGATGTGGCGCAACTGGTAAAAGACCTGGATGTTACAATAGTCCGCTATCCGGGGGGTAACTTTGTTTCAGGCTACAACTGGGAAGACGGAGTTGGGCCCGTGGAAAAGCGCCCGATGCGGCTTGATCTTGCCTGGGCTACAAAGGAAAGCAACCGCTTCGGTACCAACGAATTCGCGGCCTGGGTGAAAAAGGTAAACGCCGAAGTGATGATGGCGGTAAATCTGGGAACGCGGGGCGCGGACGAGGCAAGGAACCTTGTCGAGTATTGCAATTTTCCGGGCGGTACTTACTACAGCGATCTGCGCAGAAGCCACGGCGTAAGCGCTCCTCACGGTATCAAGCTCTGGTGCCTGGGAAACGAAATGGACGGCCCTTGGCAGATATGCCACCGTACAGCCGCGGAATACGGAAGGGCCGCGACCGAAGCCGCAAAGGTTATGAAGTGGACTGACCCTTCGATAGAACTTGTAGCCTGCGGCAGCTCTTCCAGTAAAATGTCAACTTTCGGCAACTGGGAAAGCACGGTGCTGGATCATATGTATGAATACACGGATTATGTTTCACTCCACATCTATTTCAAGAACCACGAAAACGATGTCCCCAATTTCCTTGGACGCAGTCTTGAGATGGACAATTTCATCAAGACAGTCGCCGGAATCTGCGATCTTGCGAAGACAAGAAAGAACAGCAAGAAAACTGTCAACCTGTCGTTCGATGAATGGAATGTCTGGTATCACTCAAACAACTCCGACAAAAAAATAGAAAAGTGGACGGAAGCGCCGCCGCTTCTTGAAGACATTTACGATATGGCAGACGCGCTGGCTGTAGGCTGCATGCTCATCACCTTGCTTAAAAACGCCGACCGCGTAAAGGTCGCCTGCCTTGCGCAACTTGTGAATGTTATCGCGCCCATAATGACCGAAAAGGGCGGCGGCGCGTGGCGGCAGACGATCTTCTATCCGTTCAGGGACGTGTCGCGCTACGGGCGCGGGACGGTGCTTCGCTGTCCGGTTGCCGTCGACAAGTACGATTCGCGCGAATTCAGTGACGTGCCCTACCTTGACGCCGTTGGCGTTTACAGCCATGAAAAAAACGAAATAACTCTTTTCGCCGTAAACCGGAATTTGGAAAGCGCCATAAATCTTGAAACTGAAATCGCGGGCTTTGGGGAAATGAAACTTGCGGAACACCGTGTCCTCTCCTGCGCGGATCTATCCGCCTGCAACTCCGCCAGTGAAGAAAAAGTGAAGCCGGTTGTTCAGCCGGGCGGCAAGATAGAAGGCAAGTCGAATTCCAGTCGCCTTGAAGTCAGTCTTCCTGCTGCCTCCTGGAACATGATTAGACTGACCCGGCAATGAAAAAATCATTGCCCCTTTCCGCGGTTCGCATCGACGATCCATATTGGAACCGCTACACCTCGCTGATTCCCGACAAGGTAATTCCCTACCAGTGGAAAATTCTCAACGACCAAATACCCGACGCTCCACCCAGCCACTGCGTAAAAAATTTTCGTATCGCCGCCGGGGATGAAAAAGGCGAACGGCAGGGTATGGTGTTTCAGGATTCGGACGCGGCAAAATGGCTTGAAGCTGTGGCTTACAGCCTGGCAAACAAGCCTGACGCGGAGCTGGAAAAGAACGCCGATGAACTGATCGCCCTCATAGGCAGTGCGCAGGAAAAGGACGGTTACCTTAACACTTACTTCAGCCTGAAACGCCCTGAGGGAAAATGGAAAAACCTCACCGAAGGCCATGAGTTGTACTGTGCCGGGCATTTTATCGAAGCGGCGGTTGCTTATTACGAGGCCACAGGAAAAAAGGCCCTCCTTGAAATCGTGTGCCGCCTGGCTGATCTTATCTGCGTTACTTTTGGTACCGAGGAAGGCCGCCTTCACGGGTACCCTGGCCATCCTGAAATTGAGCTGGCCCTGGTGCGTCTGTACCACGCCACCGGAATAAAAAATTATCTGGATACAGCCAAGTACTTTGTTGACCAGCGGGGAAGCTCGCCGAATTATTTTATTGAAGAAATAAAGCGCCCGGATTTCAAGTCCTTATATCAGGGGCCTCCAAGTCACGATCCCAGGTATTCGCAGTCCCATCTTCCTGTCCGCGAGCAGGATACCGCAGAAGGCCACGCTGTACGGGCGCTTTACCTTTTCTGCGCCATGGCTGATCTCGCGGAAGAGTACAGCGACGAAACGCTTCTTGAGCGCTGCCGCATACTCTGGAACAACATTGTGCAAAAGCGAATGTACATCACCGGCAGTGTCGGCTCGTCCGGCGTTTGGGAGCGCTTCACCGTCGACTACGATCTTCCCAACGATTCAAACTATTCGGAAACTTGCGCCTCCATTGCCCTTGCCATGTTCGGCCTGCGGATGGCAAAAGCCACGGGGGACGCCTCGTACTTTGATACGGTGGAGCTGGCCCTTTACAACACGATCCGGGCCGGCATTTCACTGGAAGGGGATCGCTATTTTTATGTGAACCCCCTTGAAGTATGGCCTGAGACCTGCATCGAACACACTTCGCGTTCCCATGTAAAAGCGGTACGCCAGAAATGGTTTGACTGCGCCTGCTGCCCGACCAATGTGGCCCGTACCCTGACCAACCTGGCACAGTACATTTATTATATTGAAGAGAACGATCTGTTTATCAACCTGTTTATTCAGAACGAGGTTTCGTTTGAAATAAACGGAAAGCTGGTGAGCATTTCCCTGAAGACAGATTATCCAAGGACAGGCCTGGTGAAAATCGCGGTAAAGGTCGGAGACCTTTCAAAAGCCTCTGGCCTTCATTTCTCCATAAATGTCAGGATGCCTGGTTATGCCGGGGACTTTTCCGCGAGAGTCAACGGCGAAAGCTCTGGTGGAGAAAAAAGCAGCAATTATTTACGCATAACAAAAACCTGGAACGATGATGAAATAGAAATTTCCTTTCCCATGAAACCGCGTCTTGTTTACCCTAACCCAAAAGTTCACCAGAACTGCGGAAAAGTTGCCGTTGCGCGGGGGCCAGAAATCTATTGCTTTGAGGAAACAGACAACGGCGCAAACCTTGCCGCCCTCTCTCTGGACACCGATTCTCCTCTGACAGAAAACTGGCGGGAAGATCTTTTGGGCGGCCTTATGCAGATTGAAGCCAAAGGCACAAGACTTATTGAACCTGAAGCCCCGGAATCCTTTTCAGAAAAATTTGTTCCGAAACATGAAGCCGTTACCCTATGCGCGATTCCTTATGGCTTCTGGGGCAACCGCAGTCCCGGTGAAATGTTTGTATGGATTCGCTCAAATAATTAATGTATGATATATTTAAGTAACAGAGGAATAAAGGCGGGGTATGTTAGAACGCGAAAACAATTTTTATATGGCTCACCAAACTGAATTCAAAGAAAGATACCCCAACAAATGGCTTGTCATTGTTGGTGAGTCATTATGGGGTGTCTATGACAAAGTTTCAGATGCCGCAAAGGAAGCCCTCCAGCACTTTGAATCAGAGGAATTTTTGATACACAGACCAGCGGATGACGGCACAGTAATTGAAATTGGGCCGTTCATCTCGGTAACACGGCCTGATAACGGTCAAGAGGCAAAGTCTGAGCCTGTTATAGCCGCCACCGGTGGCGAACTTATAGCATTTCCCTATGCCAACTAATAACATCGAATACAGGGGATTTATCAAATCATACTATGGCCCGGTCAATAAGTTATCGAGTACAGTAAAAATACTACCGATAGGATCAGCCGATAAGGACATAAAAAATAGCACTGTTACAATTGAAGCATTATGGGATACTGGTGCTACATTAACATTTATAAAACCGAAAATAAGGGACCAGTTAAAATTGCGTATGTTTAGGACAGGATCATCTATTTCTATCGCCGGAGTCGGCGGTCTTGTCAAGGCGGATTTTACCGTTTTGTCAATTTTTTTAGCTTCTAACTTTGAAATAGAGTATTGCCCTGCATACGTAGTAGATTTTCCGGTCAATTTTGACATGGTTATCGGCATGGACATAATTAATATGGGTGATTTTGCTGTATGTAATTCTGAAAATAAAACATCATTTTCTTTTGTTGTACCACCGTTGCCCAATAGGATAAATTTTGCTGATAAGGCTGACGTACTCAATAAACAGAAGAACGGTTAATATATCACAGCCCCTTGCAAAATTTCAAATACATGATATAATTACTAAGGTATTGTAGAAAATGGCCATTGGCCGTTATCATTTCAATTTCAAGGAGAAAAAAATGAAGAAATGGGTTTGCTCAGTTTGCGGTTATGTTCACACGGGCGATGAGCCCCCGGCAGCCTGCCCCCAGTGCAAAGCGCCGGCTTCCAAGTTCAGCGAGCAGAAAGCGGGAAGCAGTTTTGCCGCCGAGCATGTGCTTGGTGTAGCCAAGGGCGTGGACGCCGACATCATAAAAGATTTGCAGGCGCACTTTAACGGCGAATGTTGCGAAGTGGGAATGTACCTTGCCATGGCGCGGGTCGCGTTCCGCGAAGGCTACGGCGAAATCGGCCTTTACTGGGAAAAAGCCGCTTACGAAGAAGCCGAACACGCCGCCAAGTTCGCCGAGCTCCTGGGCGAGGTGGTAACCGACAGCACCAAGAAGAACCTTGAAATGCGGGTCGAGGCAGAACATGGCGCCTGCGCCGGAAAGACCGACATCGCGAAGAGGGCCAAAGAAAAGAACCTGGACGCCATCCACGACACGGTTCACGAAATGGCCAGGGACGAAGCCAGGCACTGCGCCGCCTTTAAGGGATTTTTGGCAAGGTATTTCAAGTAAAGACTCAAAAACCTTAGAGCTTGTCCCTAAAAAAAATTCTACCACGAACCATCACGAAGAAATTTTAACCACAGAGTACTGCTATCCGGCTACACCGGATAGCTTAGAGTTTCACGGCTACAGAACCGAAGGTAGGGAATAAAAATCTTAAAACTCCGTGCACTCCGTGGTTAACTAAATTATTGTTTTTTAGTGGAAAAATATCTGGATAAATTGTCTTTATTGTTATAGAAGGATACATGCTCCGGACAATAGCAGATTGGCATAAAGAATATTTTCCTATGGTTTTCCGGCGCTGCAAGTATATGCTTCGTAAAAGCGCGTATGCCCCTGAAGACGCGGCCCAGGACGTTTTTGTCAACCTTCTTACCTGCAAGGAAAAGACTGACTATATATCGAAGATTGAAAATGTCGAGGGCCTGCTATGGACTATTGCTACCAATGTGTGCCTTAACAAGCTCAAGGCAAAAAAATGGAAACCGGGAGAAGACCTCACTATCAATGAAGAAGAAATTTACCCTGCCGTTGGCGACGACTATAAACGGGTAGATGATAATTTGCTTTTGGAAGCCATTTTGGAAGAAGAATCGGAAGAGGTCAGAAGCTATGTCTATATGTATTATTACGACGGGATGGGGTATGTAGAAATAGCACAAACTGTTGGCAAGTCAAAAACCTGGGTAGGGAAAAAACTTGCCGCCTTTAGGGAAAGAGCGCGAAAAGAACTGGAGGAGAGCGTAAAATGAATGTGGGTAATTGCGTTTCACAGTTGATGTTAGAACGGTATAGCCGGGGCAAGGTTTCCGACAACGAACGAAAATTCGTAGAGGCCGCGCTCGAAACGGATACGGAGTTGCGCTTGTTTTATGAAGAGCTTAAAAAATCTGACGAAGAAATCAGGCTTCTTTACCCTTTGGAAAATTTGCCTCAGTTAGCCGCCATTAAGGATACTGTCGTACCAATTCCTGTAATTGAATCATCTTCCGAATCATCATCGCATAAAGGTTTTAGACGAAGATGGTATAGCGCGAAAATTGTTAAATGGGGATTAGGCACAGCGGCGGCCCTTGTCTGCGTGTTTTTTTCAGTTTTTTATTTTACCAGATGGCGTAGTCTCAATAGCACAGAACAATTTCTTTCCACTACCATAGCGTCGCCTCAAACCCCCGGACTTTCCTATGATGATTCAATTTCTAATTATATGGGATTTTTTCCAATGACAATGAAAGGTGTGGAAGGACAGGTACCGCCAGCGTATAGGGATATGTCAAACTTGTATGGAAAGATTACACAAGAATACTTCAATACCAGCGAATTTGATCACCTCACTGACAATCCTTTCATGCGGGTAATTGACAACCCGCTTTCAACATTTTCGATAGATGTAGATACCGCCGGATACTCAATAGCCCGCAACTATTTAATGAGCGGGAGGATGCCTCCAAAATCGACTGTCAGGATAGAAGAACTGATAAATTACTTTGACTACGACTATCCCACCCCTATAGATGGAAAACCGTTCGCGGTTCATGTTGAAACCGGCGTCGCTCCCTGGAATCCCGATCATCTACTGGCCAGAATAACTTTAAAGGGCAAAGAATTCCCGGCCAATGAGCGGCCAAAGGTCAATCTGGTATTTTTACTGGATGTTTCCGGTTCTATGGATGCGCCGAACAGATTACCTCTGGTAATATCTTCCATGAAAATGCTTGTCAATGAACTGAAGGGGAATGATAAAGTTGCGATTTGTGTTTATGCCGGGGCCGCCGGAACAGTGCTGCCGCCGACAAGCGGCGACAATAAAAACAAAATCCTTGCGGCGCTGGATAAGCTGCAAGCGGGCGGTTCCACAGCGGGGGGAGAAGGAATTCAACTTGCCTACAAACTGGCGGAAGAGAGTTTTGATCCAAACGCAGTGAACCGCGTTATTCTATGCACTGACGGAGATTTCAATGTAGGCGTTACCAACCGCAGCGATCTGGTAGATCTGATTGCCGCGAAAGCCATGAGCGGCGTATATTTGACCGTTTTGGGATTCGGCATGGACAACTACAGGGACGGAACCTTAAAACAACTGGCCTCCAGGGGAAACGGAAATTACGGGTATATTGATACCATAGAAGAAGCCAGAAAAATTTTAGTGGAGCAGTTGAGCGGAACGTTGATTACAATTGCCCAGGATGTAAAAATCCAGGTTGAATTTAACCCTGAAACTGTCGGCACTTACCGGCTAATAGGCTATGAGAACCGCCTTCTTAACAAGGAAGATTTTAACGACGACACCATAGATGCTGGCGACATAGGCGCGGGACATACTGTAACCGCTTTTTATGAACTCATACCAAAGGGCGCTGAAGGTAACGCCATGCCCAAAGTCGACCCCCTCAAATACGGGACACCCGCAACGTCAAATGGTTACTTAGATGAACTTTTGACAGTAAAACTCCGGTACAAACTGCCAAAAGAAACCGAAAGCCATCTTTTAAGTTTTCCGGTTTTAGTGTCCTCTGTCCGTAAAGCCGGAGAGGAATCGGGAGATTTTAGATTTGCTTCGGCGGTCACCGGTTTTGGAATGTTGCTTCGCGATAGTCCCTATAAGGGAAATGCCAGCTTTGATAAAATTCTTAATATGGCACAAACCGCAGTTGGGAAGGATGAATCAGGATACCGGCGGGGTTTTCTGGAATTGGTAAAAACAGCGCAAGCAATTGGCAATAGATAAATCACTCTTTTCCCAAATGCTGGTAATCTTTTAGAGTACTCCAATTTCCTCCCCAGTTCCACTGGCAGCAAGGTGATTATAAAATATTGACAAAAACAAAGAAATGAAACAATATGAGAACAGAACTTAAAAGGAAATTATTAGTTAATTATGGTAATATTGATCGCAGGCGCTAGTTGTGTTGGTAAAACATTATTGTCACAAAAATTGCTTGAAATATATAAACTGCCTTATCTATCAATGGATCATTTAAAAATGGGACTTTATAGGAGCGGTTTTGACTATGGATTTACACCCGAATCAAAAGATAAAACAATAACTGAAAAATTATGGCCCATAATAAAAGGAATTATTATGACGAATATAGAAAATGATCAAAATATAATTATAGAAGGCTGTTATTTTCCGGAAAATATAAATGAACTGGATAAAAAATATTTGAGCAAAATAATATTTTTTTATATGATTTTTTCAGAACAATATATTAGGAAAAATTTAATGGAAGAAATAATTGGAAAAAGAAATATTATCGAAAACAGGGGCAGTGATATGGAAAATATAATTAAGTATATGGAAATGGAAAAATATTTATTGGAAAATAAAAATAATAAAGAAAAATGCAAAAATAATGGAATAAAATATTTTGAAATAAAGGAAAATTATGAAAAAGAGGTAAAAAGCATATACAAATGGATAGAAGGAGAAATAAACAGAATAAAATAATACTGTACGCCTGCCCATCGCATAACAGGACTGTATGTGCTTCGTTGCCAAAAAGACAAAAAATTGTTTGACATAATAAGTAAATAATATATAATTACCATAGAGGATAAAAGAATGAAAAACATAATAATAATCTGTGTGGCTTCTACCTTTTTTTCTTGCGCTAATCTGTCCGAATTTACAGTTCGGGTAAAATTTGATCAAAAAACATTTGTCGAACAAAGACAATTATGGCAACAAGCAAACATAAAAAACTATCAATATCAATTATCAGCTATAGGATTTATCTATTATTATGGAACAATATTTGTTGAAAATGGTCAATATAAAAAGGACTTGCCGTCCGTAGAAGATTCCAATATTGAAAATTTTGGGAATTATTCAACTCTTGATGAAATATATAAATCAATTGAAGAAACGTTTAATTCCTATAAAAATACAAAACGATCGAAAAATGATGTCTATCTTACCGAAATCCTTGTGGAATATGATAAAGCAAAACATATCCCAATAGATATAATTTATCGTTATTATGCCCCATCTGATGTTGCGCTTGATGGGACGTTTCATTACAAAATTGCAGAATTTAGCAAAAAAGAGTAATAATAGCCGTCATTGTATGCCTCGTTCTTTTCTCATGATTTTTCCAATTCTGCGTAACAAATCGTCTTTGTCATAGGGTTTTTTGATGTAATCAACCGCGCCCATTTCTTGCGCGTGTTTTATGTCTTTCGGATCGCTTGAAGCTGTGAAAAACGCTATGGAAGTATCGTGTAAGCCGCTAATCGCTTTTATTCTGGTGTAAGTATTCCACCCGTCCATATCCGGCATTATTAAGTCCAATAATATTAATTGGGGAACAAGACCCTGGTAAAATAAGCCCAGGGCTTCTTTGCCCGATTTAGCGGTGGAAATGTCATACTCATTCTGCAATATCGCTTCTACCATTTCAAGATGAATACCGTCATCATCTACTATTAGAATTTTTTGTTTCTCGTTACCAGCAGAATCATTAAATTTTTTAGTTTCATCTTTTAGGGCATCGAAGTTCCGGTTGTTTTCCAGACTCATGTCGTTTACATGGTCTACTGAAACTTTTATCTGGTTCACGCCCTTCAGTATCTCGTTCATGCCTTTTACCGCTTCCTGGCTTGTTTTTATGAATCCGTCTGTTTCCTTGACCAGAGTCTTGCCCGATTCCGCCATGTCACCGGACCCTTTTTTTACAGAAGATGTTATGTCCCGAAGGCGGCTTATAGATTCCAGTATTTGCTTTCCGCCTGTTTCCTGTTCCTGCATGGCGTTTAAGATATTTTGTTCGTGCTCTGAAACTGTTTTTACGCTTGAGTCTATAGCGCCAAAGCGGTTCAATACGTCATTGGATGACTCGGTAATGTTGTCTATGGACGCTTTTATTTTCTTCAGCATCGCCGCCGTGGTTTTTGATTGCTGTCCCGATGATTCAGCGAGTTTGCGGATTTCATCGGCGACAACGGCAAAACCCTTTCCGGCCTCTCCGGCGTGAGCCGCTTCAATAGCGGCATTCATCGAAAGCAGGTTGGTCTGGCTTGCGATGTTGTTCATCACCGAATTTATTTCCAAAAGCCCCTCGGAATCACGGGCTATTCCCTGTATTTCCTGCGCGACTGTCTGGAGCCCTGTTTTACCGTTTTCTGACGCCTCAGCCAGAACACCGACATTTTTACTGTTTTCAGCCAGCGTCTCGGTTACCGAATGAATGTTAGCCGTCATTTCTTCAATGGCCGAAGACGACATATTTACGCTTTCAGTCTGCTCTTCAATCATTTTGTTAAGACTGTCAATATTGAGTTTAATTACCCCTACCGCCTTGCCTGCTTCTTCAGCGCCGTTTTCCTGTTTGACCATAAGGTTTTCCATGTAATCAAGGTTAGACGAAATCTGTAAAACGGCTGACGAGGTTTTACCCATATTGGCAGAAAGCTCAAAGCTGGTATGATTAAGCCCGTTGATTTTGTATTTTATTGTACCTACAAGGCTTCTGATTTTTTCCAGGGTCATATTGAAAAAGCCTGACAATTCCCCGATTTCATCTTCGGACTTAACGGCTACTTTTACGGTTAAATCCCCGTCTTTTACTTTTTCCAGAGCCGAGTGGATCGCTCTTATCGGAGAGCTGATTTTTCGCGCGACAAAAAAAACCAATACAAAGACAACTACCGCGAGCATTGCTATACTTAAAATAATCAGGCGCAGGATTAGGGTATTTATGTCGTTAAAGATTACAGATGACGGTATCGTTGACACAAGAATCCAGCCGGTATGAGGTATGGCTAAAGAATAAATAAAAATATTTTTGTCAATATTAAAGAAGTCGGCAAAACCCAATACGGAAGCGCGGTATTTATCAAGATTTATTTCTTTAAAGAAATCTTTTTCCATAACCGCGTTGATGTCTTCATGGGTAATAAAAAGCCCGTCAGCGTTAATAATATACATTTTCTGCCCGGGGAAATCACTCATCGCGTCAATCATCTCTCGCATGACATTTACCGCGACATCGTCCGCTACTACTCCGATGTCTGTTCCTTCGCTGTCAAAGACCGTCATTGAAAGGGTAATGATAACATCGCCGGTTTCAGAATCAACATAGGGCTCGGAAAAAGCAATTTTGCCTTGAGCTTTCTTGGCATCGGTAAACCAGGAGCGTTGGGTATTATCCCAATCGTCATCGGGAATCCATCCTCCGGCAAACGCGGCAAAACCTCCCGGCCTGTTCCACATCAGGTTATTGGTAAAATACAGATCAAGACTGTTGGGTATTACTTCCTTAATGTCGTTCAAATATCCGGCGACGGCCTCAGTGGAAACTGTACCCTGCTTAAAAAGATGTGTAATGCCAACAGAGAGTTGTTTTAGGGCTTCTTCATGTTCTTTTATAAAAGATAATACCATATCCTGCGAACGGGCGACGCCGGTCTTTGTATTTAATTCCGTCAAACCGGTAACAATATGGCGAAGGTTGTAAAAAAAGATTACGGATAAAGATACCGTTATAAAAACAATCATGAGTAAAGAGACGATGGTAAATAATTTTGCAAATGATGTCTTTTTGGTTTTTTCATTAACTTGTCTTTGTGCGAGTATAGAATATCAAATAAAAGCCATACAAAATTAACATTTTCGATCATTTTCAGAATTTATTGAGACAAATTTCATTTTTTCAAGGATATGATGAACAATTTTGAACATTTTTACTGCTTTTCAAAGACAGGAGTATACCATTCTATTTGACACCTATCCTTTACTTCAATCTCTCCGCAACCGCAAAATCTTCCGCCGCTTTAGCCCTATCGCCCTTGCTGTACCAGGCATTGCCGCGCTGGCTGTACGCGGCCCAGTTTCTGGGCTCAAGTTTAATTACCTGGGTGTAATCGGCGATGGACAAGTCCCAGTTTCCAAGTTCTCCGTAAGCATGGGCCCGGTTAAAATAGGCATCGGCATAATCGCTCTTATAACGAATGGCCTGGGTGTAGTCTTCGACAGCCCTTCTAAGCTCTTTTCTTTGCGCAAACAAAAAACCCCGGTAATTGTAAACTTCCGCGTATGAGCTTTTCAGGCTGATTGCGCGGTTGTAATCTTCTATTGCCCTGCTAACATCGCCTTTTCTCCGGTAGGCGTTGCCGCGTGAGGCGTAAGCTTCCGCGTAATCGGCTTTTAAGGAAATGCAGCGGTTGTATTCGGCAATTGCCTTGTCGTATTCCCCGTCACGGTAAAATTTTTCCCCGCCAAGAAAGGCGACATAATAGGGAGCCATTCCCATGCTCTCCATTGCTTCGCGGTTTACTTTCTGGTAAGTGGCAGGGTTAAGTTCGGAAATATTAATCCCGCCTGAAGGGAGCCTTCCGCCCTGGCCGTACAAAGCGGAAAAATCTCCCGCCAAATACGGGAGGGTATAGTTAAAGACCACCCAGCGGCTTTCCTTTCTGCGCAGTTCCACCGTGCGGGTCTCCTTGTATCCGTTTCTGTAAGTCAAGTCGATTATGTAACTTCCCGCCGGGAGGACGCGGATCATGGTATCGCCAAACGCAAGCGGGACGGGAGTTTTGTCCACCTGATCGATTTTGAGCATTCCGGAGCTCATCGCCTGAAACCTGAGCTCTCCGGTGTTAATAAAAGGGTCCATTATGCTGAAATCTTCCATGGGAAGGAAAACCAGGCTCCCTCGCCCTTCGATCTCCCGAAAACCCATAGCCGCATAAGCCAGAAGCTCTTTCGCGTATAAATGCTTTATTCCCGGCTCGGTCATGGCAGAACCTGAGTTAAGTCCATCCACGATAAAACCAAAAAGAGAGCCCTCTCTGCCAGAGCCAAAAGAAGCGGCAATGGCCCTTGGCCCCAGCCTTCCGGCGAATCTGTGCAGTGCGGTTTCAATTTTCGCACGCGGCAAATCAGAGTCCAAATCCAGAAGCAAAAGAAGGTAGTTTGAAGGAGTGCTTAACAGAGGGGCAATAATTTCTTCCCCTGTTATCAAGTTTTCGTTTTCGCCTGATACCCCCATAGAAATACTGAGATTCCCCAGAGGGTCGGCATAGCCAGTGCCACGCAAACAGATAACAAGGACATCATCCTTTTTGGTTTGAACGCAAAGCCTTGCGCATGCCCCAATGAAGCCTGCCTTCGAAAAATCCTTGCCAAAAAGATTTATCGTTTCCACACCGGAATAAAGATCCCCTTCGTTTTGAAGCAAAAAGATATTTGCCAGCTCTCCCGCATCTTCCCAACCTTCGCTGGGCTCTGCAACAAGCACCCTCAACATCGGCTCTGCCTGAGCCTGATTATGATTAATAAAAGAAATACGCGCAGAAGGGAGCTTTAGCCAGGAACGTTCGGATTCAACGGTATAAGCTTTATTAAAGGCGGAAACTCCTATTTCACTTTGAAGGGAAGTGTCGATATAATCGATATTCACGTTGATTTCGTAGCAAGTCTTGCCCTTCTCTGAGAATTTTTTTGCCACCTCAGTTTTCACGTCAAAAAGTCCGGAGGGAATTTCCGCCGGCATTCCCGCTTCGCCTGCACGGCGGTAAAGGGCAATGTAGCCTGCTCCCCCTTTTTGCTCGGTAATTTTTATTCGCAGCTCCCTTGCGTCTTCGTCAAAAGAAAGGGAGACAAGCGGGGGGAGCCGTTCTTTCTTGAAAAGATCCGCCAGGGTAAAAGGCAGTCCTGAAATTGTCTCTTCTTTAATTAACGAGGCGAAAAGATCCGGCCTGTAAAGCGCCCCGGAGAGCCTGTCCAATCGGAAGCGTTCCTTGCCGACTTGCAGGGCGACAAAGGCCGCGCCTCGGGAAGATGCATTATAAAAGCCTTCGGACGAAATACAGACCCACTCCTCCGCTTGGCTAAAAAAGTAATACCTTGCTATTTCTTTTCCCGTGCCGCTGTCCGCCATGCAAATAGCACCATCCGCAAGGGAAAAAGATTTCCCGCTGATGTCAGCCTTTTCTCCGCCAGCGGCCATGTTTTCAAACGGCAAATACGTTACGCTATTCCCGCTTTCCGAAAGCGAAACCAGCTCTGTCCCCTCACTGCTAAAAACAAGGGAGCTTATTTTTTCTTCTCCCGCAGAAAAGACAGCCAGCGGCTTTCCGCTAAAAATATCCACTACCCTGATAAAACCGTCATCGCCAGCAAAGGCAAAACAAGGCGCGTTTGGGGAATCAGCGTCAGGCCACGCAAGGGCGGTAATTACCGGAAGCGCTACGCCCGGTTCAAGCACTACGCGGTAACTCTCTTTTCCTGCTCGTGCACAACCGGAGGCGCAGAGTGCCAGAAAAAAAATAAAAACCACGGAGTGCACGGAGTAACACGGAGTTCTGATTATTTTTTTTTCTCTGTGAAACTCCTTAGCTATTCGGCAAAGCCGAATAGCATAACTCTGTGGTAAAATTCTTAGGGCTGATTTTATCAGCGGTTTGTTAAATTTATGGCTATGCACTTGCATAAGGCCTCTTTTGCAACCGCCTTAAAAATAACAGCGCGACAATAATTAAAGCCGCGTAAACAACGCCACTCCTGTAGCCCCAGGACGGCCCGATTAAACGGTTTGTCAAACCTATCGCAAATTGTATGCCGCTGTTTATTAACCCGGCGATAACAATAATCGCGCTGGTCATCACCGCCGAATTCTGGCGGAAATAGAGCATAGCCGCAGCCAAAAGCGTAGGCCAGAATATGGCAACAAAAAAACCAAGGGCCGGAAGAACAAAAATACCCCTGCCGCCAAGAATAAAACCAACAACAAAAACTAAAACCGACGCAAAGACAGCAATAAAAAGACAGCGCATATATCCGATTTTTTCTATTATAAAACCGCTTAAAAGACGGGACAGAGTAAAAAAGATATAAAAGTTGGAAACAAAAACCGCCCCTTTGGTCTCTGCGCTCAGATTATAAACATCCTGAAAGTAAAGCCCCGCCCAGTTTGGAGAACACATTTCCACCCCCAACATCAGGCCCAGCACGGCGGCAAAAACCCAGACCATCGGCGTTTTGAGGGCGGTAAAGAAACTGGCTTTTTCTGTTCCCGCTTTTTCGGCGCCCTCGGTTTTGGGAAAACGGGCAAAAATCGTCGGAATAAAAAAGAAAAACGCCAGCGGCATTGAAAAAAGGTATACCCTGCGCCAGTCCAGGGCAGACGCAACGTAGCCGGCGGCAAGGGGGCTCAGGATGGAACCAGCGCCGTAGAAAAAATGCATAAGGTTAAAAAACAGCGCCGCCCTGGTGGTAAAGATCTGCGTAGCCAGAGCGTTGGCGCTTACCTCAAAAAGACCGAAAGCCGCCGAAACCGCAAAAAGCGCCGCCGCTACAGGCAAAAAACCCGGCAGAAAAAACGCGCCGCCAAGCCCCAGAAGCATAAAAACTGAACCCAGGGCAAAAGTCTTCTTTACTCCCCAGCTCCCGATAAGAATTCCCCCCGTAATGCAAAACAAAACATAAGAGAGGGACAGGACAGAAACCATCATCCCCTGACGTTCATACGAAACATCAAAATTCAACTTAATGAGAGGATAAGTAACCCCTTTTACATTTTCGATAAAGCCAAAAAGAAACATGGTTGTAAAAAGAATAAAAAAAAGCAGAAGGTACTTCGGCCTGGACACTAATTAGGCTCCTATAATAACTATAAAATTACTGACTAATTCATACAAAAAATTTTCACCACGGAGGTCACGGAGAAACACGGAGTTTTAAGACAATTTTGGTATTTTCCTCCGTGAAACTCCGTGTACTCTGTGGTAAAAATTCTTAAGTTAGTACTCATGGTATTTTCCTCAAATTAATCAGTACTTCTCAAAATTAGCAAGGGAACTTTCTATCCGCGCGCAAAGCTCCGAAAGGCCGTCGCCCTTTAATGCCGATACCGCAATGCTTTCGGGATAGCGGCTTAAAAGCGGCGCGGACCGCAGGTCCGATACGGATTCAACCCTATCAGCTTTGTTCAGAACCGTGATCATCTGGATTTCCCCGGCGTTAAGCTCTCTAAGGACTGACAGGGTGGTTTCATACTGAACTTCCGCATCGGTATCCGAGGCATCCAGGACGTTCAGGATAAGAGAAGCGCGGCTTGCTTCTTCAAGGGTTGAACGAAAAGCTTTTATCAGGCTGTGGGGAAGACGCCTTATAAACCCGACGGTGTCAACAAGGAGGATCTCCGTGCCCAGGGGAAGACGCAGCCTGCGTGAGGTGGAATCCAAAGTGGCGAAGAGCTTGTCCTCCGCCAAAACCCCAGCGCCGGTCAGCGCGTTGAGAATCGAGGATTTTCCGGCGTTTGTATAGCCGACCAGGGCGCAGACTGGTATGCCGCTGCGCTCGCGCTTTTTCCTCTGAATCTGCCTCTGGCGCTTTAAGAGTTCCAGTTCCTTCTCAAGCCGGTGAATCCGATTCTCTACGCGTCGCCTGTCCGTCTCAAGCCGGGTTTCGCCTGAACCCCTGGTGCCGTAGCGGCCGCCCCTCTGCCTTGAAAGATCGATGTACTTATGCTGAAGCCTGGGCAGGGCATATATAAGCTCCGCAAGGCGCACCTGAAGCTCGGCCTCGCGTGTGCTGGCGCGGCTGGCAAAAATCTGAATGATTAGCTCCTGGCGGTCAATGGCGGGGATTCCGGTTAATTCCTCCCAGTTGCGCTGCTGGGATGGGCTTATTTCCCTGTCGAAAATAATGCAGTCAACTTTCAATTCCTTGGCTTTTTGCGCCAATTCTTCGGCTTTTCCGGTTCCCATGCCGTATTTGGCATGGTGTTCCCTCAAATGAACTGTCTCCATCGACGCAATTTCCAAACCCAGGGTATCCGCCAGGTGCGAAAGCTCTTTTAGAAGGGAGTCTGCCTCGGAAACTCGCATTTTTTCATCCCTGATGCCTACCAAAAAAGAGCGCTTGCGTGTTTCTTCGGTCTCAACTGTTTTTTCCATTGTTTGTTTATACCATAAAACAATAATTTTATATATTCTTCCCGCTACATGGCAATCTTTGCCGATATACAATAGAAGGACCGAAAAGTGTCAACATCGCAAAAGGTATTACTCAGCTTATTAATAACCATTATACTCTCTACTGCCTTTACGGTTTTTGCCTTTATCGGGCTGTTCGACCTTATAGAAACCAGCTTTTATAATCCCTCTGTCACTGCCCATATGGTTAGCGAAAACAACCGGAATGCCAAAGTAATAGGAGAATTCTTCAAAGACATTGAGAACCGCTTATCGGAGACCCTGAAAACCGACGACGTGCGGCGCAGTTTAGTGTATGACCAAAGCCAGGAGGACTTTTCCGCCATCAATAATATTTTCAGCCTCCTTGGAAAATCTTTTGAAGGTATCCATTGGGTTCGTCTTATTGATTCAAGCGGAAAAAGACTTTATTTTTCCTCCTACAGTCAGGATATTATAAATAACGATTATAAAAGTCCGGCTTATCGCAGTTACAATGAGCCGGACCTCCCATACGAATTGATAGCAGTTCAAAACGGGGGAGTGCCAAAACACACTTTTGACAATAAATCAGGAAGCATTCTTTTTTCCTTCCCGTTATACGATTCTTTTGATATTTACTGCGGCACAGCTTTATTTTCCATTTCCATAGATGCCATATTGGAGAAGCTTTTCAGCGAGGGAAGGATATTATCCAGCCATGAAATAATCTTAATTCAAAAACCACCGGGAATGGTATTTGGTACCATGGCCGTCGATGAATGGGTCATGCCAAGCCAAATTTCGTCAGTTTGGGAAACAACGGGGCTAAAAACCACAAGGGTCTCTTCTGCTGATTCTGGTGTCCCATATATCCTGATTTCAACCAAAACATCCCAGGATTTCTTTATCGGAAGCCTCATTAAGGAAGAATTATACCTGTTCCCGTGGAACATGAAGCTCATTCTTCTGGTTTCTTTCTTCTTAACGATGTACATTACGATTTTCCTGCTATTCAGCCTTAAACAAGAACCTGTAACAATAATTCAAAACCGGCTGAAACGCCTGCAAGTATCGCTTTTGGAACAGTTTTATGAATCAAAGGACGAGGAAGACTGGAACCGCTGGGTAAGGGAACTGAAGCATCGCAGAGAAGAAATAAGCGCCCTGTTAAAACAGGGTATTCGCACTTCCCGCAACCTTAATGAAGAGATTGATACCCTCATCAATAAATCCTGGGACGAGTTTCTTACTTTGCTGGGAAGCCGCAGGGAGCCCGGCTTTGATGTAGAAAAACTAAGATCCGCCTTAAACAGCTTGTTGGCTGCCCTTCCAAAAGAGGGTAAAGATATGTTTCCAGGTGGCGAAGTGCCGCAGCCGAAAAAAGCAAAGACCGGCCTCCTGGGGAGGGCGTCGGCAATAGTCAAAGAAATTGAAGAGACCGACCCTGTTGAGGAACTTGAAGAACTTGAAGAAGTCGAAGAGTTTGAAGAGCTTGAAGAAGTCGAAGAGTTTGAAGACATAAAAAGCAAAGAAGCCGCTGAGGTGGATATTGACGCCTTGGCCAGCCAAATTGAATTTAGCCCTGAAACACAACCAGAATCAACCGAAGATGAATCCATCGAGCATGATTTGGAAATAGTGTCTCCCTTCTCCGCCATGCTCGACGATTTTACGGACACTATCGACTATGAGGATCCCGAACAGGAAGATGGAACAACCCATCATGGCAATGTCATAAAAGAAAAGGGAGGCCTTCCTTTTGTCAGCGCGGACGCCCTTAACCTAAATGAAAAAGAAGCGGAATTCATTAATCGGGACTTTAAAAACCTCGTGGACTCGGTTATTAAAGATTAAGAACTTATTCGTAAATCAACATACCTCGCCCTTCAGGGCGAGGTTGTTGATTATTCATAATTCCTTAAACTTATAATTGCTGGCAATTAACCGGCTTTATGGACAGACACTACTTCCATCCCGACTTGGTGATGCTAACGGTGCTTGTGTTGTTCTTGGTAACGTAAATGGTTGGACTACTCCATCTTTGTATAGAACCTAATCCGGCGTCTCTTGAAACCAGTATATCGCAACCTCCCACCGGAATCGCTGAGTAAGTGACGCTTGCGCCTATATTCATAGATGGAAAAGATTTTACTGCCTTACCGTTTTGGTTTATTGTTCCACCAATTATTTTGTAACCGGAATTATTGACGATCTTTATGGAGCCGGTATCGGTGGGAGTGCTAGGACCTGGATTGGGATTGGGGCCGCCACCGCCGCCAGCGCCAATGAATGGATTACTGCTGCCGCCGCTGCCGGGGTCTTCAAAGGTACCGCTGCACGCGGTCGAAATCAACAAAACAGCCGCTGTTAAAATAAAAAACAGTTTACTCTTGTTCATATTATCTCCTTAAAAAATGTATCCAAGGCGCAGTCCGCCTTGCCAGCCCAGGGGAGTTGAGAGCATACCGGACTTTGACAAAACATAACTCATGGACGGTTCAATAAACAAATTTTTGGAAGCTATCAGTTTGTAGCCCGCCTTGAGCGAAGTAATTAAACCCGCGAAACCGCCGCTTTCCGCTTTTGTTTTTCCGTCAACTGCCAGTACGTTAAAACCCAGTGTCGCGCCGAGGAAGAACTTTTCAAAGTTTGCCGACACGGGATAATACCGCCCCTCGGCGGCAAGGCTGAAATAGATGGTGGGAGTGTCGTTAATACTTGCAAAATAAAAGTCAAGGTCGGGGCCAATACTGTAATGGGGAGCGATAAGCCGTTCATAAGAGGCAGAAAGATTGAAACCAAAAAAATCCTCGCTGGAAGCGACAAATCCTTTTAGCAGTTGGAACACATCAAGCGCCACAGAGTTTACTTCCTCTTTGGGCGCTTCCGCCGGTTCCGCCGGTTTTTGTTGGGCAAAAGCCCCACCCATGATTGCACAGGTCAATACCATGATGCATACAATCTTTTTCATACAAAAATCCTTCCTATTGTGATGATTAATATAAAAAAGCCGGTGTCTTCGCATGCGCGGAAATCCGGCGATTCTCCAATAGAAATGGCACTTGTAAAGTGCCCATCAAATTTTATTTAAAACTTTCTTAATAAATATAGTAAAAAATCATGATAAACGTCTAATAAGCCATAATAGTGGCCTTAATGACGCTTGTCAACACCTATTAAGCATTTATTATTGCTTTAATGACAAGCAAGGAGAAAATGGCAAGCCTACGGGATATATTGGCGTTTAATTTAAAGGAAAATAGAAAAAAATGTGGACTTTCCCAGGCAAAATTGGCTGAAAAAGCCAATATTACCACCCAATATATTGCCATGATTGAAGTTTCTCGCAAATTCCCAACCCCGGAGATGCTGGATCGTCTAGCCAGCGCCTTAAAAATCGAATCTTACCAATTATTTGCCGTAAAACCGACACCTGAAAACTCAATGGAGCGGCTTCACGACACCTTGGTAAGCAATATTGAACGAATAGTAAACGAAGCAATAGAAAAAGCCTTAACACTACGCGCACATAACGGCGATCAGAAATAAATACCTTTTCCGTTAAGTTCTGATTCATGCTGAACCCCCTGTTCGTGTTTATAAAAATACATTTTTTTGGACGCAAAATGTCGCCAAAAAGGCGACAAATAAGGGGGCAACGCGCAGTGACTACTGTAATTCCAGGAAGATTCTTACTATTTTGAATGTAATATATATTGTAAAATGAGAATCTATTGAATAGGAACTCTACCTTCGGTTCTTAGGCGCCTTGGCGAGCCAAGAACCCGAAGGGTAGGAAATTCGGGAAGAATACTTGTAAAGTTTTAGATGTTACAGACTACTAATCGACAACATAAATGGGCCCAATTGCCCTATAGCTGGGCTCGCCATTATCCTTTTGCTCGGTTTTTTTCCTGTCGAACCTCAGACGAAACTGCAAGGTCATGCCCGCCGTTAATTCTTCAGGCTTTTTATTTACAATATCGGAGTAAAAGAAATAAAAGTTGTTGTATTCAACATCCCGTATCCAGCCGCCTGTACCATTAAGGGATAGTATGGTAGAAATGCGCTCCTGCGCCATTTCGGCTTCTGTCAGGGCTCTTCGCTTTGAAAAGCCGGTGGTGACCGGCTGGGCCGGCAAAGGGGAAACCTGAGGCGGAAAAGGGCTAATAGGCTGAGGCTGCACTGGGGCGGCAGGAACAGGGTTAACCGCCTGAAAAGCCGTCTGATTTGGGGGCTCGATTTGCCGGGGCTCAAAAAGCCCCAAAATGACAGGGTTTTTCAGATTCAACCGATCGTCGATCACATTTGCCATTTGAACAGGGTATTTCACTTCTTCCAAAAGGTCCTGGGAGGTCATGGTTACATCGCCGTTGGCGCACTCAAAATCCCAGCTTAAAAGCATTACATCTATTGGCACGCTAATGGTTTGGAGTTCCCTTACCAAAGGCAGGTAGTCCCCGTCCCCGGCAATCAGCACTAAAATATCAAAAGCTTTGGCCGTGGCCCTTTTGTAAGCGTCCAGGGCAAGCGACACATCAATGCCTTTCTCTTTTAGCTCGTTATTTGCGCTCCTTATTAATGGGAGATAATGGAGATTTACCCCCTCTTTGGTAAGGGCATCCTCAAAGAACCGCTCCCCCACTATCGCCTTTTCGTTCCCGCTTTTAATGGATCGACCCCTGAAGTAGTGGGCCTCCACGACCTTGCAATCCTCGCTGTCGGCGTCAAGCCTTACGGACACCTCTTTGGTGATATAATTGTGCAATCCCTGTATGCTTATACGCGCCTGCCTGGGGTGATCAAATTTGTAGTAATTGCTTACCTTGTAAAAATAGTGCCCGTCGTAGTAAATCCCTATTCTTATAGATTTCTTCTTTTTTAATGCCATCTTTTTCCCCAATCTTTTCTAATTTCAAAAAAAATTTGATTTCGATTTGTCTAAAACTAAAATCATTTTAAAGAGAAAATAAAATAATGTCCATATCCCGCGTTGCCTCATGAAAAATGTTACCGAAAAGAGTTCATGCCTCAAATAGAAAATGTTACCCAAATTAAACTAAGGATGCCTGAAGGAGGGCGTCCTAATGGGGCTAAGCATGAAAGAAAAAAAGGC